>Ga0256837_1001128_pt1 | contig 19106 bp, 17 predicted proteins | sample 4562384metaG_FD_185976 | JGI IMG/M metagenome (GOLD analysis project Ga0256837, IMG submission 185976) | Hydrothermal vent microbial communities from Guaymas Basin, Mexico - 4561-384 | ecosystem: Environmental > Aquatic > Marine > Hydrothermal vents | place: Mexico: Guaymas Basin | collected...
ATTTTAGCTCTTGCATTGTTCTTTGAAATATAATTGTCATAAACTGATGTCTATTTCTTAATTTCTTTGCTTTTTAAGTTATCTCTTATAAAAAGGCTAAAAAAGTGTATCTAGTATTTGGTTTTTAAATTTAATGGATTCAACAGAAGCCGTGATGATTTTATTCTCTTCTTTAAGTGTCTCATATTCATGTTTGAGTTTTGCAATATCTCGACTCTTATAATATATTTGTTGTGTTATATAAATTTTTGGAAAGGCGAACATTAAAATAAAGACAAGTGTTAAAAAAATATACAAAAAGTAAAAAACATCAAGTTTACTTCTTCTATGAACATAAGAATCAAACTCCTCTAAAAGTTCTGTTTTTTCACTCTTTTTGCTCATCAATTATCCATTTGAAAAACACGCATTTTTGCACTGCGACTACGAACATTTTCTTTAAGTTCATCTGCTTGAGCCATCAATGGTTTTCGTGTCACTATCTTTCCTAAAGCATGATTATTGCCACATTCACAGCGAAAAGCTTGCTCTGGACAGATACAAGACTTACTCCACTGCACAAACTCCTGTTTTACAATTCTATCTTCAAGGGAGTGAAAAGAGATGATGGCTATACGAGCCTCACTTAGGTTTGCCTCTTTTAAAGAGTTTAAAAGTGATTTCAACTCTCCTAACTCATCATTTACTTCTATTCGAATTGCTTGCATAAGGAGTGTTGCGGGATGAATTTTCTTCCCATGAGGCATCTCACTTTTAAGTGTTTCACTGAGCTCTTTTGCAGAGATAAAAGGTCTATTTTGTATAATTTTTTTTGCTATTTTCTTATAGTTACGAAGCTCTCCATACTCTAAAAGTATTTTTTCTAACTCTTCACTTGTATATTCATTCACTACTACTTCTGCGGTAAGGGAAGCTGCTTTATCCATTCGCATATCTAAATTATCACTCTCGTAAGAAAATCCTCTATCTTTTTGATCTAGTTGTAGAGATGAAACTCCTATATCTGCTAGTAAACCTTTTATTTCACTTGAATCAACCTCTTTAAGTATCTCTTGAATTACCTGTGAAAAACGCCCTTTTCGAATACTTACCCTATCCCCATATTTTTTTAAACGTTCACTTGAGAAATCTATAGCCGTTTGGTCTTGATCTATTGCTATAAGTTTTATATTTGGATTTGCTTCTAGTATCATGGAGGAGTGCCCACCATATCCCATAGTACAGTCAATAATAATACCACTTTGTATCTCTTTAAAGGTATCTGTAACTTCACGGTAAAGTACTGGTATATGTGGAATATTTTGCAAACTGAATCCTCTCTTATCTATTAATAAAGACTATTATACAGCAACTTTTTTAACATAATCCTAATTTAAATCTTTATAGGGTATGATAAAGAAAAAAAAGGCTTTGAATGTTTTCTCAATTTCAAAACGAAATCATAGGAGCAGTCCTTATTATATTGGTACTTTTTGTACTCTATATATTTTTAAAAAAATCAAATAAAAATTCTTCTCAACTAGCGAATGAAGAGAAACTAAAAAGAAGAACAACACTCAAAGGAATACATAAGCTTTTTCCTGAAGAGCAAGAAATTCTCACAAAAAAAGAAGCTGTATTCGAAACACTTACAGGGAAAGAAGAAGGAAGCTTTGAAGAGCCTTCCATCGAGCAAAAAGAGCAACCAGTAAAAGTAAAAGCTATTAACAAGCGAGATGTTCCCCCTCACGATAAAATCACAAAAAAGCACTTTGAAGAGTTTAAAGGTGAGAGAATTTTAGTTGCTGAGGATAACCTTATAAACCAAAAAGTACTCGCAGGTCTCTTAGCAGGAAGTGGCATAGAGCTAGTCATGGCAAATGATGGTCAAGAGGCTCTAGATATATTGGAAAATGACCGTCAATTTTTAATGATTCTTATGGATGCACATATGCCTAAAGTTGATGGTTTTGAAGCGACTCGTATCATTAGAGCAAACTCAAATTATGATCATATTTTGGTAGTAGCCCTCAGCGGAGATACAGCAGTAGACGATATTAAAAAAATGCGTGATGCAGGTATGTCTGAACAGTTAGAAAAACCATTAAGAATGGAAGCACTCTATAATATTTTATATGCTTACACAGGTGAAAATAGAACTTTAGAAGAGAATAATAATAACAACGATGAAGAGTATATTGAGGTTATTGAAACAAAAGAACTCCATGGAGATAAAGGCTTACATGTTTGCGGTGGGGATGAAGCTTTTTACCATGAAATTCTTAAAGAATTTGTTGAGAGTTATAAAAACTCAGACAGTAAACTTTTAGAACTCATAGAGACAGGTGAACTACAACAAGCAGATAAATTACTTCTAGACATTATAGGTATTTCTGCTAATATTGGTGCGGACTTACTCAATGATGTAGCAACAGAAATAAAAAATGCAATAAATGAGGGAGAAGAAGATTCATTTTATGAACTTATTTCTCTCTATAGAGGACACTTACAAAGAGTTCTTAAAGATATTCAAAATTACCAAAATATTTAAGCAAAAATTTTAGAAGGAAGACCCCATATGGCTCTTATAGATTTACAAAAAATCTCAAAACACTACTCTGCTCAAAAAATTCTCACGGAAGTTGACTTTCATGTAGATGAGGGTGAACGAATCGTTATCATTGGAAAAAATGGGAGTGGTAAATCTACTCTTATGAAAATAGTTAACGGTACACTCACTCCAGATGGTGGTCGTAGAATTACAAAAAATGACCTTGAAGTTAAGATGCTAGACCAGCGTCCAAACTTTGTAGAGGGACATAATGTTCGTCAAGCAGTAGAACATGGACTAAGAGAGCTAAACAGTGCCAAAGAGAGATACAATGAACTCTCTCTTCTTCTTGGTGATGATTTTGAAAACAAACTACTTATAGATGAACATGAAAAACTCTCTCGCTATATTGAACATCATAATGCTTGGAATTTAGATGATAAGATAGAGAGAATCATTCAACATTTTGATCTTAAACGTTATGAAGATAAGCCCATTACTCTTTTGAGTGGTGGTGAACAACGTCGTGTTGCCCTCGCCTCTTTACTGCTTCAAAAACCAGATATTTTACTCCTTGATGAGCCTACCAATCACCTTGATGTTTATATGGTTGAGTTTTTAGAAGAGTTACTTTTAAAAGAGAAATTTACCCTTGTTTTCATCTCTCACGATAGATACTTTATAGATCGTATAGCAACTAAAAGTGTAGAAGTTGATGACTGTGTTTTAAAAGAGTATAGTGGTGGTTATAGTAACTACTTAACTCAAAAAGCAGAGTATATTCGTACACTTCAAAAGCAGCATGACAATCTCCTTGGTGTACTAAAACGCGAAAATGAATGGTTTGCTCGTGGTGTTCGTGCTCGGCTTAAACGCAATGAAGGTCGTAAAGAGAGACTTATGAACCTCAGAGAAGATGCAAAAACAAACCCTGCAAAAATTCGTAAAATGTCAGTAGAACTCCAACGTGAGGCAAAACATTTTAACCGTGATAAAAGCATCAATAAACAAAAAATGCTCTTTGAAGTGGAAAATTTAGGATTAACACTTGGGGATAAAGAGTTACTCAAAAACTTTACAACTCGTATACTTCAAAAAGATGTTATAGCCATCGTTGGACCAAATGGAAGTGGGAAATCAACACTCCTAAAAGCACTTTTAGGAAGACTAGAGCCTACTGAGGGAGTTATTAAACGCGGTGAGTTTAAAGTTGGCTACTTTGATCAACACAGAGAGATGCTTGATGATGATAAAAACCTTATAGAGACTTTCTGTCCTCATGGGGGAGATAGAGTATCTGTGAGAGGTTCCGACCTTCATGTGTATGGTTATTTAAAGAACTTTCTCTTTCCTCGTGAGTTTTTAGATAAAAAAATAGGTATTTTAAGTGGTGGTGAGAAAAACCGTGTAGCACTCGCCCTACTCTTTACAAAAGATGTAGATATTCTCATCCTTGATGAGCCTACTAATGATCTTGATATTCCAACTATTAACATCCTTGAAGAGCAACTTACAAACTTTTCAGGAGCTGTCATCATAGTTTCTCACGATAGATACTTTGTAGATAAGATTGCAAAAAAGCTCTTTATCTTTCAAGCTGATAAAACAATAGAAGAGTCACACCAACAGTATAGTGAATACTTAGATATGGAAAAAGAGGTCAAAGAACTCTCACAAATGGAGAGAGAAGCAACACAAGTACCTAAGGTAACTGAAGCAAAAAGAGAGAAGCCAAAAACTTTGAAACTTACTTTTAAAGAAAAAATGGCACTAGAGTCTCTCCCAAATGAGATAGATGAACTCGAAGAAAAAATAGAAAAAGTCAATGAGTGTTTAGCTAATCCAAAATGCTACGAAGAGAGAGGAATCAGTATAGTTGCAGAGGAGTTAGCAAAACTCGAAGAGCTTTACGAAAACAAGGTTGAAGAGTTACTGACTATACAAGAGAAAGAGGAGGAGATCAACTCTTAACTATAAGGTTCATTCACATTTAAAAAACTACTCAGTTGTATTACGCAGATTCAGATTACAATTATGCTGCAAGTAGAAGAGAGTGAAGAGGAGATAGAGTTTTTTTTTAAAATAGCTCCAAGAAGGAGTCTATTTTCTTGCTTCTTTTAAAGAGTCTGCTATTAAAAATGCAAGCTCTAAAGATTGGTCTGCATTTAAACGTGGATCACAGTGAGTATGGTAACGAGAAGAAAGATTCTCTTCAGTTACAGTAAAACTACCACCAATACACTCAGTTACATTTTTACCAGTCATCTCTAAGTGAACACCACCTGCATGCGTTCCCTCAGCTTTATGAATTTGGAAAAACTCTTTCATCTCTGTAAGTATAGAATCAACAGGACGAGTTTTGTAGTTATTTGAAGATTTTATAGTATTTCCATGCATAGGATCACATGACCATACAACTTTTATACCCTCTTTTTCAACTGCTTTTATAAGTGCTGGCATACCACCATTGTCCTTATCTCCACCAACTTTTCCTGCACCCATACGAACGATTACATTTAATCTACCCGCTTCATTTTCAGGGTTAAGTTCAGCACAAAGTTTTACTAAATCCTCAGGATCCATAGATGGTCCTGCTTTTACACCAATAGGATTTTTTACACCCTTAAGGTACTCAACATGAGCACCATCAAGTTGGCGAGTTCTGTCACCTATCCATAGCATATGTGCTGATGTATCATACCAGTCACCAGTTATAGAGTCTTGACGGGTAAATGCTTCCTCATATGGAAGTAAAAGAGCTTCATGAGAAGTATAAAAATCAGTCTCTCGAAGTGTTCTATATGTTTTAGATGTAACACCACAAGCTTCCATAAACTGTAGAGAATTTTCAATATCCTCTGCAAGTTTTTCATACTTCTTCGTTACATCACCTTGGTGTGCAAAATCTAATGTCCACTTATGCACTTGGTGCAAATCAGCTAAACCACCCGATGCAAATGCACGGAGTAAGTTTTGAGTTGCTGATGCCTGATTATATGCTTTTATCATACGTTCAGGATCAGGAATACGTGCCTCAGCAGTGAATTCAGTCCCATTAATGATATCACCACGATATGAAGCGAGTTCAATACCATCAAATGTTTCAGTATCACTTGAACGAGGTTTAGCAAATTGTCCAGCCATACGTCCAACTTTCACAACAGGAAGACCACCAGAGTATGTCATCACTACTGCCATCTGCATCATAGCTTTAAAAGTATCGCGAATATTATCAGCATGAAACTCACTAAAGCTCTCAGCACAATCGCCGCCTTGAAGTAAAAATGCGTTACCATTTGCTACATTTGCAAGTTGTGTTTTAAGTGAACGTGCCTCTCCAGCAAAAACAAGTGGTGGATAGTTTTTAAGCTCGCCTAAAACTCTCTCTAACGCAGCTTGATCTGGATAAGTTGGTTGTTGTAAAATTGGTTTGTTTCTCCAACTAGATGGGCTCCATGTACTCATAATAATACCTTCAATATATAATTTTTCGTGATTTTACCTAAAAATTGCTAAATTTATTATAATTCTAAAATTCTTTTTACAACTTCTGATGGATTTTCAGCTTGATAAATTGGTCGCCCAACGACTATAAAGTCTACATGCTGTTCTCTAGCAAATGCTACATTAGCCACACGTTTTTGATCTCCTGCATCTTCACCAAAAGGTCTTATACCTGGTGTTAAAGTCATAAACTCTTTATTTGTAATATTTTTAATAGAAGCCGACTCGTAAGCAGAACAGACAACACCATCGAGTCCAGAATCCATCGCATCTTTTGCAAACTGATCCGCTTTACTTGCAATATCTTTTTCATATACAGCAGTGAACTCCTCTTCACTAAATGAAGTAAGTGCAGTTACTGCTAAAACAATAGGGCGAGACTCATACTTTTCTAAACGCTCCATCACCATTTGCATAGCTCTTTTTCCTGCACTTGCATGAACATTAAACATATCTACACCAAGCCCCATAATAGACTCAGCAGAATCTGCCATTGTATTAGGAATATCATATAGTTTCAGATCTAAAAATATTTTAAAGTCAGGATTAATTTTTTTAATGGCTTTAAGAAACTCTTCTCCATCACGAATATAAGTACGAAGTCCAACTTTTAACCAGACACTGTGAGCTTTAATTTTTTCAATTAAAGCTAAATTTTCTTCTTTTGTAGGTAAATCTAAGGCAACACATAATTCCATAATATTTCTCTTTTTTATAATTTAATTAGGAGATTATAACATTTTACACTTTATATCTGTAAATGAACTAATGTAACATCATCATCAAATTTATATGAGCGTATCTCCTTAAATGCATTAGCAATGAGTGCGGGATTCAAAATTAACTTTTTGGGGAGATACTCTAAAATCTCCTTATTTTCATGTTCCACAATACCATCACTATACACTAGTATAGAATTCATATCCTCTACATTTAGCTTTTTAACTGCGGGAGCTGGAGAAAAATTCATAAATGGTGTATTGTTAGATTTAATTTTCAACACCTCATTACTCTTCTTAATTAAAAAAGGATACATCCCTGCTGAAGAAAAAGAGATGCTCTTTTTATCTTTAGCAATCATAATCATTGTATAAGAGAGTTGCTCTTCATCACCTAGAAAATTTTTTATATTTGGAGATAACTTTTCCATTAAATCTTCTAATGTTTCTACTTTATTAACAAATTTTGACATTACAGAAGAGATAGAAAAAACAGTTAAAGCAGCAGATATTCCATGCCCTTGTCCATCTAAAAGATACATAAAGATCGAACCATCATCCCTTTTATATATAGAGTAAAAATCTCCACTTAATGTATCTGCAGGATAATACAAAATTTGACACTCATCTTGCCTCATTTCATTTATTATTCCAAACTCAAATTTCTCTTTTGCTAATTGCTCCTGTTCTAATCTATCATTATGAAGTTTAGTAACTTCCTTATTAAGGTTTATCAGGTCACTGATATCATGTCGAATAGATATATACTCAACTATCTCTTTATTTGAATCTAAAATTGGGAATATAGAAGCTTCTACTGTATAGTTACTACCATCTTTTTTTCTGTTTGATATCACACCGTTCCATGTCTTTTTTGACTTAATTGTTTTCCATAAATCTTTAAATAGAACACTAGAAGCATTTGGATCTCTTAAGATACTGTGAGGTTTACCTATAAGTTCTTCTCTTGAGTAACCTGATATCTCAATAAATTTACTATTTATGTAAGTTATATTTCCATATATATCAGACTTAGAGACAATATTTGTGGCATCGACAATGTTTTGGTACTGATTTAATACTGAGTCATTATTCATACTTGCAACCTATTTGGAACGAAGTATAACATATTACTATAAAATTAAGTGTAAGTTAGTAAAATTAACTCAAAAGAGATAACTCATTTTATTTATGGAGAATAAAACGAGTTACTATATTGGACTACCCGTTTACCATCGCTTCAAGTGTAGCAACAATAGATGGATCTTCTAGTGTTGAAATATCTTGAGTGATTTTTTCACCCTTAGCAATAGTTCTTAGTATTCGACGCATAATTTTTCCTGAACGAGTTTTTGGTAAACCCGGTGAAAAAACCATATCATCACATAGAGCAATGTTTCCAATCTCTTTTTTAATGATACCATTGATAATTTTAACCTCTGCAACTTCATCAGCCACACCATCATCAGATTTAAGAACGATGTAGGCAAAGATACCCTCACCCTTAAGTTCATGTGGTTTCCCAACAACTGCAACTTCTGCTACATTTGCATGTTTTTTAATAGCCGCTTCAACTTCAGCAGTTCCCATACGGTGACCACTTACATTAATAACATCATCCGTACGACCTGTAATAGTTATATAACCATCTTCATCGTATCTTGCACCATCACCAGTAAAGTAAACAGCTTTGCCATCTTTCTTCACATCACCAAAGTATGATTTCTTGTAACGCTCTTCATCGCCCCAAACACCACGAATTTGTGCAGGCCAAGGTTTAGTAATACACATATAACCTGTCTCACCCGCTTCCATTTTCTCACCAGTAGCAGGGTCTAAAATCTCAGCCATAATTCCTGGAAGTGGCAGTGTTGCACACCCTGGTTTAATTGGAGTAGCCCCTGGAAGTGGAGAAACTATATGCCCACCCGTTTCAGTCTGCCAGTAAGTATCGACAATTGCACACTTAGAGTTACCAACCTCTTCATAGTACCATTTCCATGCAGGTGGGTCAATAGGCTCACCAACTGTTCCAAGAACTTTAAGACTTGAAAGATCGTATTTTTTAGGCTCATCTTCACCCATTTTATGTAAAACTCTTATGGCTGTTGGAGCTGTATAGAACTGGTTAATTCTATGGTTTTCAACCATTGCCCAAGGACGACCAGCATCAGGATGAGTAATAACACCCTCAAACATTACAGTTGTCGCACCCATAGCTAAAGGTCCGTAAACTATGTAAGTATGCCCTGTAATCCAACCAACATCAGCAGTACACCAGTAAGTATCATTCTCTTTAACGTCAAATACCCACTCCATAGTCATCTGTGCCCATAAAATATACCCAGCAGAGTTATGCTGAACACCTTTTGGTTTACCAGTTGAACCTGATGTGTAGAGTAAGAAGAGTGGATCTTCAGAGTCCATAGGCTCAGCTTCACATTTTGAAGATTTATCTTTGATTAACTCATTGTAAGAGTAGTCACGACCCGATTTCCAAGTTACATCTTCATTATTACGCTCAACGACAAGAACTTTCTCAACTGGCGTTTCACCTTCTAAGGCAGCATCTACCACAGGCTTTAGCATATATGGTTTAGTCTTACGAAATGCACCATCAGCAGTGATAACTACCTTAGCCTCAGCATCTTCGATACGGTCTTTGAGTGCTTCAGAAGAGAACCCACCAAATACAATAGAGTGAATAGCCCCTATTCTTGCACAAGCAAGCATCGCATAAGCAGCTTCAGGAATCATCGGCATATAGATAACAACACGGTCACCCTTAACCACACCAAAGTCTTCTTTAAGCAGATTAGCAAAACGATTTACATTTTTGTAAAGGTCAAGGTAAGTGATAGTTTGAACATCACCACGGTCACCCTCAAAGATAATAGCCGCTTTATTTTTACGTGTATCTAAGTGACGGTCTATACATTGGTGAGCAACATTGAGTTTACCACCATCAAACCACTTTACAAATGGAGCTTTAGACTCATCTAAAACATCTGTAAATGGTTCAATCCAGTCTATTTTTTCTTTGGCAGCATCGCCCCAAAAACCCTCATAATCATCTGTAGCTTTTTTCATAAGAGCATGATACTCATCCATACTACCTATATTGGCATTTTTAGCGAACTCTGGGTTTGGTTGAAATATTTGTTTTTCTGACATTGTTTATGTCCTTATATTTGTAATTAATTATGGAAAATTATATCTCAGGAAAATTCATTTCTCCTTTAAGATATTATTTTATTATTTTTTAAAGTTTTTTTAAGAAATAAATTTTCATGCAACTATACTAGAGAGAACTCGAGAAAACAACTCCTGCAAATATACCAAAGTAAATTGTTCCCACTGCTAAAATAATCTGTGCAAAGAGTGGTAGTGTAATCTCTACATGACGCTCTTTTGATGTACTTTTATCAAAATAAATTGTTTTTATAATCCAAGCATAGTACCCAACAGAGAGTGCCGAGTTTAAAAGTGCTATAAGAGCTATGTACCAAAAACCGGCATCAACTACAGCATAAAATACAACTGCCTTACTTAAAAAACCTGCAAGAAGGGGAATTCCAGCAAGCGAAAAGAGTTGCAGTGTAAAGAAAAAAGCCAAGATAGCATTTTGAGAAACAAATCCCTGTAACTCTTGAAGTCTCTGCACCTCATACTTCTTTCTAAGTATATCTAGGACTAAAAATGCAGCACTCTGCATAAAAATGTAAGCAATAGACATATACAAAATTCCATCTTTTGCATACTCACTCTTTACAGCTACAAAAGCCAAAAGAATATACCCAGCATGAGCGATAGAGGAGTATGAAAGAATCTTTGCAATGTTTTTTTCAAAAAGTGCTAAAAAATTTCCAAGTGTCATCGTTATTACGGCTAAGGTTGCTAAAAGTGGTACGGAGAGATTAATATGTGTAGCTAAAAAAGGAGCAAAGAGTTTGAAAGTTGCAAGTGCTACAACTGTTTTTGCCACTGCTGTAAGTATTGCAGCATGAGAGTGGCGAACAAGTGCATAAGAATCCACTGCCCAACCATGAAAAGGAACAATAGTAAGCTTATAAAAGATACCACTAAGCATAATAAAGAGCCCTATAATCTCAAATCTATTTGCTTCACTTGTAATCTCTTGAAGTAAATCACCTCCACCCATTACATAAAAGAAAACACCTAAAAAGAGAAAGCCTGTTCCTAAAGCTCCAGCGATAAACATCTTCACTGCACCCTCAGCCTGATCCTTAGTCTTAATGTAGCTCACAAGAACAACAGAAATAATACTTACCGCTTCAAAAGAGAGAACAAAACTAATAAGAGTATTGCTCTGTAGAAGTAAAACAGAAGCCGCCCCAATAAAAAGCACTTGTGTAATACTAATATCTTCATCCTCATGTAAAACAAGTGCAAAAAGAACTATCTCCACTATGAGCTCAAAAAGTTGTGTACTTACATCACTTACAAAACCACTAAGGGGTACAACTGCTCCATCAAGTGTAAAAAATGCAGAGATACCTAATGCCATAAGAGCAAAAGGTTTTAAAAAGTAACTTCTATGCAGTGCTATACTTAAAAGAGCAGCCAAAAACAGAAGAGTGAATGCACTTATCATAAAGCACCTCCTAAAAATGGATACGAACTAAAAATAGGATTGATCGCATCAAATAAAATACTCGGGAAAAGCCCAAAGCCAATAATAAAAAGAGTAAAAACAAGGAGTGCCAAAAACTCCATAGGATTCATACTAAATTTTGTTTTTGCAACCACTTCACTCATCTCACCATAGATAACTCTACGAAATGTCCAGATGATATACCCTGCTCCGATCATAGATGCAAGTGCAATAGCCGCAAGCCAAATACCATGTGATTTCATAGCACTTAGAAGTATACTTAACTCACCTACAAAGCCCATAGTCCCTGGTAGTCCTAAAGCTCCAAGCCCTGCAACAACAAAAATTGCTGAGACATACGGTGTTTTTTGCATAATCCCACCCATATCTTGCATCTGCCATGAACCTGTTTTATGATGAAAATATCCCGCAATTAAAAAAAGTGGTGCAATAATAAATGCATGCCCTAACATCTCGTATACCGCAGCACTTAAACCAGCATAACTTAGAGTAGAGATAGCAATCACTACTAAGCCCATATGCGAAATAGAGCTATATGCCACCATCTTTTTAAGATGTGTCTCTTTAAGAGCCATAAATCCTGCATAAAAAAGTGTTACTACTCCTAAAAGTAAAATTACCCAAGCATACTCTTGTGAAGTCTCTGGGAAGAGGAGTATCACCATACGTATCATCGCATATGCACCCATTTTAAGAAGTACACCTGCAAGCAGTACAGATATAGGAGCTGGTGCTTGAACATGCGCATCGGGAAGCCATGTATGAAATGGAAATATCGGCATTTTTACAGCAAAACCAGTAAAAAGAAGCCACCAAATAAGTACAGGAGAGAGAAGCATAGACTCTTTTACAAAACGCATATCGAAACTACCACTCTCTTTGTGGATAAGAAAAAATGCAAGAAGTATAAACATAGAAGCGACATGAGTATAGAGAAAAAACTTCACTGCAGCATACACTCTTCGCTCTGCACCCCAAATACCCACAAGAAAGTACATAGGTACTAAAGTTAACTCCCAAAAGATAAAAAACCATAAAAAATCTGTACTCATAAAAACACCAAAAATAGCACCTGAAAATGCTATAAGTAGGTTAAAATACATCGCTTGGTTTTTCATACTCCAGCTTGAGAGTCCAACAAGGATAAGAAGAACAGAGGTAAGAATAAGCATAATAACACTCAATCTATCCACAGCCAAAGAGAGAGAAAACCCAAACTCTTTTACTTCAAGATAGTTCCCAAGTTCCATATAACCTTGTAATGGAAGTGCACTATAAAGCTCAAATGAGAAAGATAGCATAAATCCAAATAAGGTAAGTGCAATATACTTACTCAAACTACTCTCACCACGAATAAAAAGACTCAAAATAATAAACAAGCCAAATGGGACAAATATAAACTCTAAAGCACTCACAGAGCACCCCCTATATAAAGTACAAGAAGCAGAACAAGAAGTCCTACAACCATAGCACCTGAATTATCTCCAGCAAGATGACTCTCTGATTTTTTAAAGAGCTTTGCGATTTTACTACTTAAACCTTGCACCCCATTTACAGCTGCATCTACTACATGTATATCTATCCACTGCACCATTTTAGCTACACCACCCACAATAACTTCACGAGAGAAGTAGTGAATAAAAAATTCAACAAAGTAACCATTAAAAAGTACCGTATGAATAGCTTTCATAAAGGGTTGTGAAGCGACTTTTTTTACAATATCTAAATGTTTTACATAGTAAAGATAGACTATAAATCCTACAAAAGCTATAGTTGAGAGAAGCCCTACTAAGAGACCTGCTACATGAGGCTCTTCATAAACTTCACCACTTACTAATTCTGTAATACCATCTTGATAAAATCCCATCACAAAAGTAGCTACTGCCATAATGGCTAAAGGAAGTGTTATCCAAAAGAATGAGGGTTTCTTTACTTTTTCATACAGCGCCGCATCACGGTTTTCTCCTGCAAAAGTCAAAAACCAAAGTCTTCCTATATAAGCGATAGAAAGCACACCTGCGATAATGGTAAGCGTTGCTATTAGCCCTGATGTTTGAGGGTTTAAAAGTGTCGTTGCTATGATGGCATCTTTCGAGTAAAACCCACTAAAAGGGGGAATTCCTGAGAGACTCAAAGCTCCAAGACCCATAAAAATAGAAACACCAATCATCTTTTTAGAAAAGCCTCCAAAACGCCACATATCTTTTACATGAGAAGCAGACATTATAATAGCCCCTGCTCCTAAGAAAAGAAGTGCTTTAAATACAGCATGGTTTACAAGATGACTCATACCAGCAGCTAAACTCCCTGCCCCTAAACCAATAAAAGCAAGGGAGAGATGTGACATAGTAGAGTAAGCAAGTACTTTTTTAAGCTCACTCTGAACAAGTGCTGAAGTAGCCCCAATAAAGGCACTAACAGCCCCAAATGCAGCAACTATGATGAGTGCTTCACCAGCTACATAAAAGTCAAAGAGTCTTGCTACTATGTAGATACCACTGTTTACCATTGTCGCCCCATGAATAAGTGCTGATACAGTTGTTGGACCTTCCATCGCTCGCATAAGCCATGGGAAAAGTGGAAACTGTCCAGACTTCCCAATGGCAGCTATAAAAATAAAAACACTAATAATATAGATCATATTTTTATCTATCTCACCATTAGATGCCATCTCATTTAAATGAACTAAGTCGAGTGTACCTGTAGTATAAAAGAGCAATCCAATAGCAGCAAAAAGAAAAATATCTCCAAAACGAGTAAATAAAAATGCACTCATACCTGCATCAGCAGGATCTTTGCTCTCATGCCAAAAGGAGATAAGTAGATAAGAAGCAAGTCCCATAAACTCCCAACCAGTAAAGAGAGAGACCATATCTTTTGCACTTACAAGAAGAATCATACCCCCAATAAAAAAGAGTACTTTTGCATAATATCGTGGTTTATAAGGATCATCTGCCATATAATCATGCGCAAAATGAATATCTAAAAATCCTAAACCCGTTGCAATAAGAAGCATTACTAAAGAGAGTTCATCTATGTAAATACCAAAAGGAATATGCCACGCCCCTAAGGTAAACCAGTTCATCGCTATATCGATAGGTTCACTATAATCCATGTAAAGCTTTAAGGTGATAAGAAAAAGTGCTAAACCTATAAGTTCGGCACTCCAAAAAGCAAGTTTAGCATTAAGTTTTCCTACAATAAATGCAAAAATAGCACCAAACATTGGAAGGAGTAAAAGTGTTAAAGCTAAGTTTTCCATTATTTACTCTCCTCTATGTTTAGCTCATCTGGGCTTACTACTTTTGCTACTTTATTTGCAGCGGCAAATATAAGAAGTCCAGCAGCTGCCTCAAGTGTTGCTATGATAATGAGCATATAGGCTAAGACTATGTTTTGTGTCATTCCTAAGTAGTGTGCGGTAATAGCTAACATCATAATAACACTGTTTAAAAGCATCTCCATAGAGAAAAATATACGTAAAAAATCTCTTCGTGAACTCACCCCATACAAGCCTAAGGCAAAAAGAGCAAAGGCAAAAAGCATCTCAGTTTCAAACATTTTTACTCCTTCTTGCTTTGAGTGTACTACTCATCTTTATAGTTCCATAAAGAAGTGAACTTGCAATAAGTGCAAATATAATAACAAAATCACTAAAGTCAGATGCAAAAAGTCTTATATCTTCTGTTTGTGATGTTGCTAAGAGTGTGAGACTCTCTACATTTTTTAAAAAGAGAGCTGAGAGTGCAACAAACACTAAAGCAGCACTTGCTGCTGACCATGGTCGCATCTTCGCCTCAGGATACTCTACACCGATAATGGTTACCCCAAAAAGCATTAAAACCATAATACCTCCCGTATAAATGAAAATCTGAAAAAGCCCTAAAAGCTTTGCATCAAGACCTATGTAGTAAACTCCTAAAATAAACATCATAAGAATAAAACTAATGATAGAGGGAACACTCTTTTTTATAACTAATGAACCTATTGCTAAAAGTAGTGCTATGACTAAGAGAACTATATTCATTTCATATCTCCTGTTTTACTTATTTCGGCTTCGGCTTTTTTCTTTGCCTCTAACTCAGCAGCTTTTTTCTTGGCAGCTAACTCTTTTTTCACACGAGCAGCTTCCTCCTCTTCTAAACGTGAGTCTATATAACTTTGAGGAATATCGACATGCACCCAAAAGTCATTTTGATCCTCATGCCAGCCACCACTAAGCATATCGTAGCGACCACCACTTAAGATGATTGACTTCTCTGGTTTTGTAGGACATACATCTTCACACAAGCCACAAAATATACAGACTGCCAAATTTACTTCAGGCACAATATTTTGCTTTTTAAAAGGAAGATGTTTCATAACTATGGCATTTGTTGGGCAGATTTTATTACAACTATCACACCCTATACAAGTCTCATAATCAACTCTATGCTCTCCCCTATAACGAGAAGGATGATGCATAGACTCAAAACGAACATCTTTTGTAGCAGGTGACTTTGTAAAGAGTGCTTTTGCGACTCTTGTTGTTTTTTTCATTATATCTAGTATCATATCTTTACGCTCCTACAAAAAAGAGTGCTTTTGCTAAAAGTACCCAAGCAAGATTTAGTAGTGTGATTGGCACCATATATCTCCATGAAAAGTTAAGCATCTGTGCTAAAGTTATACGAGGTGTTGCCGCACGAATAGTCATCATCACAATGGCAATAAATAACATCTTTGTAAAAAAGAAGAAGTAGCTGTCAACAAAAACTCCTTTATAGGCTCCTAAGAAAAGTGTTACTGCCCCTGCAAATACCGCCATAAACTCCGCAAACTCTGCGAGTTTGAGTAAAAAGTAGTTTGTACCACTATACTCTGTATAAAAACCATATACTATCTCTTGTTCTGCATCAGGAATATTAAAAGGAGGTTGCTCTAAGAGTCCTAAGAGTGCAATAAAGTAGAGAATAAATCCAGGAAACAAAACTAAAAAACTAAACCATGAACTTGAATCCACAATAGTAGAGAGATTGAGTGTCCCAAAAAGAAGTGCAGGAGAGAGTGCTGCTAAGAAAAAAGAGGTCTCCATGGAGATAGACTGTGTTAAAATCCGTATACCCCCTAGAAAAGAGTACTTATTGTTCGAACCAAATCCAGTTAAAAAGAGTAAAAATGGCTCAACACCTATGAGAATAACAAGGGCTAAAAGTCCATACTCACTCCCTACAACTGCACCACTATCTGTCCAGGGGATAAATGCAGAGGGGAGCATCGCAACCACAACTGCAAGAAGTGGCATAATGGAAAAGAGATAAGGGTTTACTCCAACTGGGGTAATACTCTCCTTTGTTAAAAGTTTTGAGAGATCAAACAGTGTCTGATAACTCCCTGCTACTCCATTGAAGTGAGGTCCAACACGTTTATGCAGTGCTGCCATAAACTTTCTAAAGAACCAAAAAAGACCTACTGTCCAAAGAAGAGTGTAGAGAAGTCCTGGAAAAACAACTGCTTGTATGATTGTTTCTATCATCTATCTAAATCTCCTTGGCAAATGTAAAGACTTCCAAAAATAAGTGGAATATCTGAGAGCGATTGCCCTTTTAGGAGATGATTTAACATCATAGTATGGTTGAAACTCGGTGCTCGCATCTTAAGTCTATAAGGAGATTTTGCTTTCTCCTCTGTGACGAGGTGCATAAGCACCTCACCCCTAGCCCACTCAACACGACTAATAGCCTCCCCTTTTGGCAATTTTTTAGGCATCTTAACCATATGATCTTTTGTAGGGTTCATCTCTCCACTTGCAACAGCCTCTTCTATATGTGCTTTTGCTTGTTTTATGATGCTAACAGACTGTTTGAGCTCACGAAAAAGCATCTCAAACCTATCTTTAGAACTTCCACCCTCTTGAGTAATATACTCTAAGTTAAGTTCACCATAGGCAGCATAAGGCTCATCTATACGAATGTCAGTTTTTACACCACTTCCTCGTGCTACTATACCACTCAAACCAAAGGTATGAATCTCATCTTTACTTAAAACACCCACATTATTCGCGCGAAGTTTCATAGTAGGATTTTTTACAAAAATAGCCTCTACTTCTCCTATACTCTCATCAAATTTATCAAGAGCCTTTTGAAGTTCTTCAAACATGACCATATCTAAGCCATAACGAACACCACCTGGTTCAACCGAAGCTGTCGCTATTCTAGCACCAGAGTAGGACTCTAAAAAGTCTAAGAAAAACTCTCTTGTGTCCATGTTCCACATCGCTAAAGTATGGAGCCCCATATTGTTAAAGAACCCTCCAAGACCCATAAAGTGTGAAGAGATACGAGCAGTCTCACCAAGGACTACTCGCATCCATGAAGCAAAAGGAGTTATCTCTACGCCTGCTATCTCTTCAACTGCCATAGCATAGCCCGTCATAGAGTTGACATTGTCCATAAAACAGAGTCTCTCAACAGCTACAATAGCCCCCACAAAATCTTTTTTCGTAACAAGATGCTCTAAGGCTCGCCAAACATAGCCAATATCAGGATCAATGGAGATAATTTCCTCCCCATCACAATGCACTCGCAAACGAATAGGACCACTCGCAGGGTGTGTAGGTCCCCAGTTGAGTATAGTCTCAGAAGAGTCACTATCTAAATCAAGCTCATTCTCATTTTGTTCTTCTTTAAAGGCATCCACAATACTCTGAATGTTTTGCACAGTATTCTCTTCATGTGCATCCCAGTCAAAATCTTTACGAAATGGATAGACCCCTGCATAATCTTGACTCTTAATAATGTCTCTCAAATCAGGATGATTTAAAAAGTTTACGCCGAACATAGAGTAAGCCTCTCGCTCATGCCACTCAGCACTCGCAAAAAGTGGTGTCAGAGACTCTATACTACACTCCTCTACTTCACGAGGAAGATCAACTTTTAACCAAAGGTTGCGTTTCGTATCTAAATCTTCAAAAAAGTAGTTTACCTCCATAACATTCTCTTCTAAAAAGTCTGTAGGGGAGACCGTAGAGAGTGAACGCAGACCCTCTTCTTTTAACTTTTTAGCAATACTGAGAAGATCACCTTTTGAACTTAGTTTTGCTTTAAGCCAATTTTTTTTATAGTTTTCTATGTATTTGGACTCAAACTCTTCTACAATTTTTCTCACATAATCCATCTAAAACTCCATCTCTTTCCAGAGTCCACCCTGACTAGCAGCACTAGGAATACCCTCTTTTATTTTCTTCTTTATCGCTTCAAGTCCTTCTATAATAGCTTCAGGCTTAGGAGGACATCCTGCGATGAAAATATCAGCTGGTAATATCTCTGTAGGATTTTTTATAACAGAGAGTGAGTCATTATATGGACCACCATCAAAAGAGCAAGCCCCAAGAGCTACAACATATTTTGGTTCAGGCATTTGAGCATATGTTCTAAGAAGTGCAGGTAAAATCTTCTTACTAACAAGCCCTGTTATCATTAAAACATCTGCTTGACGTGGTGTTGGTGTTGGGAGGTACCCATAACGTTCCCAGTCATAACGTGGACCCATAGCTGCTGCCATCTCTAGTGAGCAACATCCTGTACAGAAGTGTGCCATCCAAAGAGATTCACTCTTTGCATAGTCGAAAAAATCAAGAATTTTGAGCATGATGTTCCTTCATAGATAAAGTAATCGCCAAAGCGATAATAATAGCAAATATAGCTGCCACAATGGAAGCATGTCTGTCTGTTGCATA
>Ga0256837_1001129_pt1 | contig 19102 bp, 23 predicted proteins | sample 4562384metaG_FD_185976 | JGI IMG/M metagenome (GOLD analysis project Ga0256837, IMG submission 185976) | Hydrothermal vent microbial communities from Guaymas Basin, Mexico - 4561-384 | ecosystem: Environmental > Aquatic > Marine > Hydrothermal vents | place: Mexico: Guaymas Basin | collected...
TGTTAGAAGTCATAGTTACTTAGGTAATTTATCACCTTGTAAATTTGAAGAGATTAACGATGTGTTACAAATTGACATAGCCGCTTAGGAAAAAATAAAATTTGTATGAATTTAAGTTACCACTCCATTTACAGCTTTAGCTGGTTCCATAGCCACCTCTGCATTCTCTAAAAATATCTTTTTCCAATTTTGAAGATTTTTTGGATTTATATTATTTGCACTCGCTATCTCATTTAGAGTTTTATCCTCTTTTAAAACTTCAAGTACCAATTTAGTTTTAAACTCTGCACTATAAACTGTTCTTTTTCTACTCATATTCTTACCCTCTCTTTTATTGTCTAATTTTACCATTTTTAGAAATTAGACTTTTGAAAATATTGTTTGATTTTTCTGGGGTAGTATACGGCATTATGAAGCAAGAACCCAATCGTCTAAACTTGTTTAGCGGTTGGGTAGTTCACATTGTAATAGTGATACATTTTAATAGATAAATTTTACTATTAAATGGTATAGTTTGGCAATTATTTTGGAGATTAGGTTTTATGGCAAGAAAAAAAAGAAAAAAAAAGAGTTCATCTAAAAATAAAACAAACAAACTGTTATGGGTGATCTTATCAGCTCTTAGTGTTATCGCTTTAGCTTTAGGCTCTTTGATAGCTTGGTACTATTTTGATTTAGGTGAAGATGATGAACAGGTTGTTGAGAAAAAATCTACACAACAAAAAGAGTTAAATAAAACAAAACCTATTAAGATTATAACGAAAGAGGTTACAAAAGTTGAAAAACCATTGCCTATACCTGAGATAACTACAAAATTAAAAGAGGTTTTAAAATCTCAAGAGAAGTATGATGTTTCAGCTTCACACGAATACTCAGATAACAAACTTAAAAAACCACCAGCGATGGCAAATAGAGATATTAAACTATCTCCATCAAAACCTCAGTTAGCTATCATTATAGATGATGTATCTGTAAAATCACAAGTTCAAGAGATTAAAGATGTTGGGTTACCTCTTACTATGTCTTTTTTACCACCTAGTCCAAATCGTTCAAACTCTGCGAAATTAGCTTCAAAAGAGAAGTTTTATATGGTTCATCTACCTATGGAAGCACAACATTTTAACAAAGAAGAGCCTTTTACTTTACGGGTTACTGATACCAAAGATGTTATTTTAAAAAGAATTACAGAGTTAAAAAAACTTTTTCCAAAAGTTAAATATATAAATAACCATACAGGTAGTAAATTTACTGCCAATGAGATAGCTATGAATAGATTAATTTTAGTGTTAAATGAACAAAAAATTAATTTTATAGATAGTAGAACAACGGCACAAACAAAAGCACCAAAAGTTATGAAAAATTTTGGTTTGAAGTATGTTGCAAGAGATATATTTTTAGATAACAAAAGAGATAAAAAGTATATAGTAAATCAGATAAAAAAAGCTATAAAAGTAGCTAAACTACATGGGACAGCGATAGCGATAGGGCATCCACATAAAAACACTCTTTTAGCGATAAAAGAATCTAAAAATCTTTTTAAAGATGTTGAGTTAGTGTATATATACGATTTGAGATAGTGATTTTGGATAGATTAACTGAGGAGATTTTAGAGCTTGGCTCTATGAAAAAATATCCACCAAACCTTTTTTTCAGAGGCAATAAGAATCTTCTAACAAAAAGAAAAATTTCCATAGTTGGAACAAGAAAACCATCAAAATACTCCAGAGAATTAACACATAGATTAGCCTCATTGTTATCAAAAAGAGATGTTTGTGTGGTTAGTGGTGGTGCGATGGGGATAGATGCTGTGGCTCATCTTGGTGCTGGTTGCTCAAACACCATAGCAGTTTTACCTTGTGGAGTAGATATAAAATACCCAGCAGTAAATAAAAATCTTTTAACAGATATAGAGCAAAATGGTTTATTACTTAGTCAGTTTGATAATAATTTTAAAGCAACACCATGGAGTTTTGTTGTAAGAAATGAGCTTGTAGTTGCTTTAGGTGATGTTTTAGTTGTAGCAGAAGCTGAACTTGATAGTGGAAGTATGAGAAGTGTAGAATTTGCTTTAAAGATGAAAAAAGATATATATGTTTTTCCACAAAGGCTAGGTGAGAGTAGTGGAACAAACAAACTTTTAGATGATACTAAAGCAAAAGCTATATACGATATAGAAAAATTTTGTGATATGTTTAGTGGTGTAGAGTCTAAAAATATAAAACTAGATAAGTTTCAAGATTTTTGTAAAACAAATCCAACCTACGAAGAAACACTAAAAAAATTTCCCGATAAAATTTTTGAAGCTGAACTTAGTGGCGAGATTATGGTTAAGAATGGGTTGGTTTATCTTTTGTAAAAAATGTTTAGATAATCAACATCGCATCGCCATAAGAGTAAAATCTATATCTCTCTTTTATCGCTTCCTCATAAAGTTTTTGTGTTTTTTCTACACCTACAAAAGATGCTACTAACATAAGTAGTGTTGATTTTGGTAGGTGGAAGTTTGTTAAGAGGTGGTTTACTCTTAATGGTTTGTTTTGTGGGTGTAAAAATAGATTTGCTTCACCTTTTACTATATCTTTATGTCGCACATAAAACTCAACTGTTCTCGTTGATGTTGTCCCTACACATAAAATAGGTTTAGGAGAATCTAAAATCTCTTTAGCATCATTTGAGATACTATAATACTCTGAGTGCATAGGGTGATCAGTTATAGTTTCAACCTCTACCGGTTTAAAAGTTCCACTTCCAACATGAAGAGTTACATAAGCATGAGAGTGATTCTCACAAACTCTTTTATGTTGCTGAGGTGTAAAATGTAGAGATGCTGTTGGAGCTGCTACTGCTCCCTCCTCTTTGGCAAATACACTTTGATATTCACTCTCATCTTCGCTATTGTCTTCCCTTTGGATATATGGTGGGAGTGGAACATGACCAATTTTATCTATGATAGGGAGTAGATCTTCAAATCTTAAAAGAGAATCAGCCACAAAAAAGTTTACAACTCTACTTCCATCATCATTTAACTCTTTGACAACAGCCTTTAGATTCTCATCAAATAAAACCTCAGTCCCAACTTTAACTTTACCCCTTATGTAAACATTCACATCGTGGGCATTTAAAGCTCTATTTATAAGTAACTCTATCTTCCCACCACTAGGTTTTTTACCATAGATTCTAGCTTTTATAACTTTAGTATCATTAAAAATCAAAGCACAATCTTTAGGTATAAACTTCTCTAAATCATAAAAATAAGTGTGTGTGATTTTATCTGTTTTTCTGTCATAAACTAAAAGTTTAGCATGATCTCTTGGGTTAGCTGGGTGTGTAGCTATCAACTCCTCTGGAAGAGTGAAGTTGTAGCTAGATGTAAGTAGTTCTGTATTACTCACTTTTTTTCTCAACAATAGTTTCCTCTTCATCTGAATCTTCCTCATCTTCTTCTTCAAGAGGTGGAGCAGGGTTTACAGCTTTTACTATGAGGATAGAAAAACCATAAAGTATTATAAGTGGACCAGCCATAAGTAGTTGAGTTAAAACATCTGGTGGTGTTAAAAGTGCTGCTATTATGAAGATAATAACGATAGCATATTTAAAAAATTCAGTCATATTTCTATCGTGAATCAAACCTAATAGTGCTAAAAAGTAAGCAAAGATAGGAAGTTCAAAAGCTAAACCAAAACCAAACATAATCTTTGTAAAAAAGCCAACATAATCCTCTATGTTTATAAGTGGAGTAAATTTAAAACTACCAAATGTGATGAGAAAATCAAATCCAAATGGGGTAACAACATAGTAGGCAAAAAGTACACCAACAACAAACATTGTTGTTCCACCAAAGATGAAAGGTATAATCATTTTTTTCTCATTAGCATAAAGCCCTGGAGCGATAAAAGCCCAGATTTGGGATAAAATGATAGGGATAGAAGCAACTACCGCAGCAAAAAAAGCAACCTTAAGAGCAACAAAAAAAGCTCCACCAACTTGTGATGTTGTTATCATCCCATCAGCAGCATGAACAGACTTTTTACCAACCTCTAAAAGTGCTATATTTAATGGCTCAACCATCCAGTTAAGTAATGGCTCATGGAAGTAAAACATAACAAAAAACATAACAATTAAACTACCAACTGAGATTCCCAGTCTTTTTCTAAGCTCTACAAGGTGTGGTCTTAAATCATCAAACATTACTACTATCTTCTTTTATTTTATTTTTTTTATCAAAAGTTACTTTTTGAGAGTTTTTTGATGGTAAGTCATCATCAATATCAGCTATCAAATCATCACCAAAGTTTGATAATTGAGCTTTTACATCAGTCATCTCAGATACTTTATCAAGCTTCTCTTGAGCTTCTAATAACTCTTTTTTATAGGCTAAAGCCTCAGCTTTTATCTCTGAAACATTCATCTCTTCCTCAATAGAATCTTTTACACTTCCTATTGTATTTTTCGCATTTTTAAAAAATTTTGCTACTTCAACCATCGCACTAGGGAGTTTATCGGGACCTAGAAATAGGATAGCTATAACAGCAATAATTAGTATCTCACTAAAGCCTAAACCAAACATAATTCACCTTTATAATTTATAATTGAGCGATTTTATCTAAAATAACTTCAAGAAGATATAAAAAGTGTAATCTCATCAGCTAAAAGGTAATCATAGTTATAAAAAATCCCATTTTTGTAGTAAAGTTTTTTTTCATCTATTAAAATATTTGCTTTTTTTATCTCATCATCATTAAAAATATTTTTATCAACACCTATAAATGAACGAAAACCTAAAAATATCTGCTCGATTTTTTTATCTTCATCTTCTAACTCTTCCACCCTTATCTCTAAAGGGTTTGCTATATATTTTTCTACATTTGTATCTGGATAGAATCTTTGTAAACCTAGTTTTCCAACAGCACCACAACCTAAACCTATATAATCTTTATATCGCCAGTAACCTATGTTATGTTCACTCTTATATGAACCAAAATTACTAATCTCATACTGTTTGAAACCTGATGATTTTATCTTCTCAAAAAGCCAGTTTGTTATCTCTAAAGTTTCACTAGAGAGTTGAGGTTTTGATTCAAAAGCAGTACCTTCCTCTATCGTTAAAGCATAAGCACTAAGGTGGTTTATAGGTAAAGATAAAGCTATATCCAAATCGTTTTGAAGTAACTCTTTTGTATCACCTAAAGTAGCATATATAATATCAAGAGATATATTTTTAAAACCAACTTTATAAGCATTGTTTACAGCATCTATCGCCTCTTGTGGGTTGTGCGCTCTGTTTAAAAGTTTTAGTTTCTCTTTATCAAAACTTTGAACCCCAAAACTTACACGATTCACACCAAGCTTAAAGATCCCATCTAACCACTCAAATGTAGCACTGTTTGGGTTTGCTTCTGTTGTTATCTCTATACCTTTTTTAAGATAAGGTTGTAGCTTTTCAAAGATAGATTTATAGAGTGATGGTGAAACAGTAGATGGTGTTCCACCACCTATGAAAATTGTCTCAATAGAATCTTTTGTTACACCAAACCTTTTAAACTCATAATCTAGCTGAATTAAAAGAGTTTTCATATACTGCTCTTTTAGATGAAATTTATCAACATAAGAGTTAAAAGCACAATATGAACATTTAGAATCACAAAATGGTATATGGATATAAAGTAGCATAGTTTTCTCCTAAAAATGAATTATATCCACTTATCTTAATTTAATCCCATTTTTTGTATAATCGCAACAATTATAATATAGGTTTTCATCATGAATAAAAAAGATTTATATCGTCCTAATGTGGCGATGATTATTGTTTCAGATAACTATCCTCAAAAAAAAGAGATTTTTATAGCTCAAAGAAATGATTTAGTTGATATTTGGCAGTTTCCACAAGGTGGAATCGATAAAGGTGAAGAGGTTCAAGAAGCACTTTTTCGTGAGCTAGAGGAGGAGATTGGTACTAAGGATGCTACTATTGTAGGTGAGTATCCAGAGTGGATCTCTTACGATTTTCCTGAAAAGATAGCTCAAAATATGAAACCTTATAAGGGTCAGATTCAAAGATATTTTTTACTTAAACTAAAAGATAGTGCTAAGATAAATATTGAGACTAAACACCCTGAGTTTGATGATTATAAATTTGTTAGTGTTGATGAGGTTTTAAACTTGACGGCACATTTCAAAAAACCTGTATATGAGAAAGTTATAAATTATTTTAAAGAAGAGGGATTATTATAAGATGCTAATAGTTCAAAAATTTGGTGGAACAAGTGTTGGTGATTTAGATAGAATCCAAAATGTAGCAAAGCGTGTAAGTGCTACAAAAAAAGCGGGTAATGATGTGGTTGTTGTTGTATCTGCTATGAGTGGAGAGACAAACAAGCTTGTTGGTTATGCTGAAAACTTCTCATCAAATCCAGCTCGTGCTGAGATGGATATGCTTCTAAGCTCAGGAGAGAGAGTTACTGCTTCACTACTTGCTATCGCTTTAACTGAGATGGGTTTTGAAGCTATCTCTATGAGTGGTGAAAAAGCTGGGATCGTTACAGATAATCACCACACAAAAGCTAGAATCCAAGAGATAAATCCAGATGCGATGAATAGTGCCATAAAAGCTGGAAAAATAGTTGTGGTAGCTGGTTTTCAAGGTGTTTCAGTTGATGGAAATGTAACAACATTAGGTCGTGGTGGAAGTGATTTAAGTGCTGTGGCTGTTGCTGGTGCTTTAGATGCTGATCTATGTGAGATATATACTGATGTTAGTGGAATCTACACAACTGATCCACGCATAGAGCCAAAAGCTAAAAAACTAGATAAGATCTCTTATGATGAGATGTTAGAGTTAGCTTCATTAGGAGCAAAAGTTTTACAAAACCGTTCGGTAGAGTTAGCGAAAAAACTAGATGTAAATTTAGTAACAAGAACAAGCTTCTCAAATGAGGCAGGAACATTAATAACTAAGGAAGAAAATATTATGGAAAAACCATTAGTAAGTGGAATAGCATTAGATAGAAACCAAGCTAGAATCTCTTTAGTAGGTGTAGCTGATAGACCAGGAATCGCTTCTGAAATCTTTACAAAATTAGCAAATAGTGATGTAAATATAGATATGATTATCCAAAACAAAGGTCATGATGATACTACAAATATCGACTTTACTGTGCCTGTTGGTGATTTAACAGATGCTAAAGCTGTTGTTGATACATTTGTAAATAGTGGTGAGATTAAAGCAGATTCTTATAATGAAGATATTTGTAAAGTTTCAATCGTTGGTGTTGGTATGAAATCTCACACTGGTGTAGCAGCTAAAGCATTTTTAACTATGGCAGATAATAACATCAATATAAATATGATCTCAACTTCTGAGATAAAAGTATCTATGATAATCGATGAAAAATATGCTGAGTTAGCTGTTAGAAGTTTACATAACACTTACGAGTTAGATAAGTAGAACCTGAGTATGCCTAATTCTCATATGTCAGATTTCGCACAATGGAGCTTAGATACCATAAGGGGAGAGGGTGCTAGTTTTAGTTGGTTAGAGGAGTTGAGATTTGACTGGACAAATCCAACTGCTTTAGTTTTAGAGCAGATTCTTACTGGTAAAACTATCATCATAGTGACTGATGACAATAGAAAATGGTTGGAGAGTTATATCATCAACTATATGAACTCATCAACTTTTGATAGACCTTTAATTCCGATAGTAAGCATAGATAGTATCTATCCACACTTCTCAAAAGTTAGTGGTGGTGAGATGATAGAGATAGTAGAAGATATGATCTCTCTATCTTATAAAGATGATTATCTATTTTGGTATATAGGTAAGGGTGAAGATAAAAGAGCAGATATAGCAAAAAGAAGAGATAATAGCTACCTTTGGCTTTTTGATGAAGATTGTAATAATGCTTTTACTCTTAGCTCTTATGATAAAGTTCTTGATATTAAACTTCTTCAACTATATAAACTTTTTAACGATTCTTTAAATGCTGCGATGTTTGGTGAGGTTGATGTATCAGGATAGTATAAAATCTCATATCTTAATATCATCAGATATTGAGAGTGAGGTTAAAAATCTTGAACTTAAGTTAAAACCACATAGAGTTGTGACATTTATTCAAGATGAGTTTAAACTTGAAGATGCTAAAGCTGTTGTAGCAGAAGCATATATTAGTGAAGCACAAACTAAATATATTATACTTGGTGCTAAAAATTTCAACATTGTATCTCAAAATTCACTTCTTAAAATCATAGAAGAGCCACCTAGAAATATAGAGTTTATCATCATATCTCCAACTAAATCAAATCTCTTAGTAACAATCCGTTCAAGATTGCCTTTGATAAATGGGGTAAAAAATCATGAAAATATAACACTAGATATAGATTTAGCTAAGATAGATTATGCTGATATTTTTAGATTTTTAAAAGATAATAGTAAGATTAAAAAAGGTGAAGCAAAAGAGTTGGTGGAATCACTTTTTTATAGGGCAACTGTTGTTGATAAGCTTATCTTATCGATAGAACAGTTAGATAATTTTGATAAAGCATATAGGTTGTTGGAGTTAAACTCACGACCACAGTCTGTTTTATCTTTGATCTTAATGGGTTTTGTGGGTGAGCGATGAGAGTAGAAAGATTATCAAATAGTATAGATGTTAAGCAACATATTATAGATTTAGGTGTTGATGGTGGTGGTATAAATATACTTAGCTCAAAAGCAGATTCTTATATTGTCCATATAGCTGATTTAGCTGTTGGTGGAGCAAATATCTTAAAACAAGATGCTCTCTCTGTTGGTGCTGATTTGGCAGTTCCTCGTGGTACAGTTGTAGCTAGTGTAAAGAGAGTTGATTGTATATTGATAGCAAATGGTAGACAGTTAGAAAAACTTAGTAAAAAAGAGTTGGCACAACCATTTGGTTTAAAAGAGTTAGCATATAAACTTCAAGATATACTAAAAGTAAAAAAGCCTAAAACTGTTGAGATTATGGGTGTCATAAATGCTAATGATGATAGCTTTTTTTCAGGTAGTAGATTTAAAGATAGTGATGCGATAAAAACCATCGAAAATATGATAGCAGATGGTGCTAATATCATAGATATTGGTGGTGTTTCATCTCGCCCTAATGCTCCTGTTGTTTGTGTTGAAGATGAATTAAAAAGAGTTAAACCTATCTTAGAATCTATATCGAAAAACAAACTTTATGAGCAGGTTAAATTTAGTATAGATAGTTATGAACCAAAAGTTATATCATTAGCACTAGATAGTGGTTTTGAGATAGTTAATGATATAACAGGGCTAAGAGATGATGAGGTTTGTAAACTATGTGCTAGTTACGATGCTAGTGCTGTAATTATGCATATGTTAGGTACTCCACAAACTATGCAAAACAATCCTAAATATGAAAGCATACTTACAGATGTTTATAACTACTTAGATGATTCTATACAAAGAGCAGAATCGTTTGGTGTAAAAGATATAGTGGTTGATGTGGGAATCGGATTTGGAAAAACTTTAGAAGATAATTTGATGCTTATCAAACACTTAGAACATTTTTTAACTCTAAATAAAAAGATTTTAGTAGGTGCTTCAAGAAAATCTATGATAGATAAGATCTCACCATCTAGTGTAGATGAAAGATTAGCCGGAACATTAGCTATACATCTTGAAGCATATAGAAATGGTGCTTCTATCTTAAGGGTTCATGATGTAAAAGAACACTCCCAAGCTTTAAAAGTTCAGGAGGCTCTTAATCATATATGATTCTATTTCATATAAGCCTTTATAATCTCAACTCTTTGTATAGGTTTATCTCTTCTATCTGTTTTTACATTGTTTAATGCTTGTAGTGTTTTCATAGAATCTGGTGTTGCTTGACCAAAGATAGTGTGTCTTCCATTTAGCCAAGGTGTTCTAGCTGTTGTTATGAAAAACTGACTTCCATTTGTGTTTCTACCAGCATTTGCCATAGCTAAAACACCAACTTTATTAAATGTTTTATTTTTAAACTCATCTTTAAAAGGTTTGTGCCAAATAGATTCACCACCTCTACCACTCTCAGTTGGATCGCCACCTTGAATCATAAAGTTTTTGATGATTCTATGAAAGGCGATACCATTGTAGTAGCCATCTTTTATATGTTTAGTAAAATTCTCAACAGTTAAAGGTGCTACATCTGGATATAACTCTAGCTCTATTGTACCTTTTGTTGTTTCAAGAACAGCGATTGGGTTTTTAGTATCAGCACTTAGATTTAGTGAAAAGATCACTAAAAGTGTAACAAAGATTTTTTTTAACATTTTTATTCCTCATCTTCAAATTTTAAACATACTGAATTTATGCAGTATCTTAACCCTGTTGGTTCAGGACCATCAGGAAAAAGATGCCCTAAATGAGCATCACAACTAGAACATCTAACTTCAACTCTTCTCATACCAAAAGAGTTGTCTTCAACCTCTGTGATAGAATCCTCAACCGCTTCATAAAAGCTAGGCCAACCTGTACCAGAATCAAATTTAGTGTTTGATTCAAATAGTGCTCTATCGCAACAGATACATTTGTAGATTCCATCATCTTTATTATCATAATATTCACCTGAAAAAGGTGCTTCTGTTCCATGCTCTCTTGCTACTCTGTAAGCTTCATCTGAGAGTTGTTCTCTCCACTCTTTTTCTGTTTTATTTATCTTCAAAACTAATCCTTAACTCTTTAATATCATCTGTCTCTTTCTCATACACTATGTAAGTGGTATCTGTTGATAAACTCACAGCGTAGTTAACCTCATTTGTAGATGAGGTACAACTATCTAAAAGTATAACAAACTTAGCTTCCATACTTGCTACTTGTGAATAAGATAGTAGCATTAAACCAACTAAATCTTCCTCTTGAGGTGTTTTAGAACTATCTAGCAGTATAGTATTATCCTCTATAAAAAACTCTAAATCTTCAGCTAATCTTTTTTTTCTTAAGTTATCACTAATCACTAAAATATCGTTAGCTTTATGATTCTCTAGTAGTTTAGAGATAAGCTGTAAAGCTTTTGCGTGTGGGTTAGATTTTTTAAATATAACTTTTTGTTTATCTGCTCTAAAATTTTTACTTAGATGGTATGTTGTGGCATTGTCGGTTTTATCAAAATAGTTTTGAACTAAGATAAGAGATGACTTTTTTTGGATATGTTTTAGATACTCTATAAACTCTTTTGAGATTAAGTTTGTATCATCACATAGAATCAAATCAGCAACATTAAAACCACTTTTCATAAGTTTTTTGTCTATATGAAGAACAACTTCTAACGGTAGTTTATTTATCTTTTTTAGATGTTTATTTACTAAATCAAGTGGTGTTAGTATCTCAATATCATCACTTTTTATATCTATCTCACCCATATCCAAAGTTTGAAGTAGTCTCTTTCTTAACTTTTGAGTAGCAAATGGTGTGTTTTGTATGATGATAATCTTTTGATTCTCATTTTTAATTTTTTGTGTTATAGCTTTTAGTAAAATAGATGATGTTTTACCTGATGCTGGAGGTGTACTTAAAACTGTAACACTATCGATATCATCTTCTATAAACTCTATCTGCTCATCACTACATATCTCAACACCACCATCATCTTTTATGATTGTGTATTGCCCAAGTAGTGATGATAGTATGTTTTTAGCATCATATAGCTCACTATTTGCTTCTATGGTTGAGTTTAATTTATCTGAGATATCATCTATCTCCATATCGTTAAATATGATTCTATTTTTTGGAAGCAACTTTTTAAATGTCAAATCTAAATGCTCATACTCATCAGCATTTAGATTTTGCATCAGTAAAAAGTTAAATATAGGTATCTCTTTATCTAACGATAGTTTTGTTAGTTTTTGATTTATAAATTGGTGTAGTTTTTGAAATGCTAACCCCTCTTTTGAAGATTCTTGATTTGTACTCTCTGCTTTTGAGATACTAGCATCTTTTAGGTCGTTATATGACCACTCTTTATATTCAAACAGATATATCCCTCTTGAGCTATCTAAAATCAACAATGGTATAAAAACTTTTTTAGAGAAGTTGTGTATCGTTATATTTTCAAATATATAGATATTTTCTAAAGTGTTTAGTTTTTTAATATTTTTGATAAGTATAGATTCGGGGAGTTTTAATCTTTTTTTGTTTTCTTTAAATATAGATTTTAAAAAGTTAAGTTTCATATGTGAGAGTTTAAAATGGTGTTGTAGATAAAACTACAACACTATTTCTTAAATTATTTACCAGCAGCAACACGGTCTTTAAGACCTTTACCAGCTTTAAATTTAGGAACCATTTTATCTTGAGTTGTATAAGTTTTGTCAGTACCAGGAACTTTACCACTTTTACCTTTTTGTAGAGTAGCATTAAAACTACCAAAACCAACTAAAGAAACATCCTCTTTTTTAACTAGAGCTTCTGTAATAGCATCAGTAAATGCTTTGATTGCTGTTTCAGCTTCCACTTTAGTTTTGTAGTCGCCACTTGCTTGTACTAATTCAACGAATTGAGCTTTATTCATAAGTTTACCTTTAGATTCAAGATTAATGAACTAAACATTCCCATATTATGGGATGAAAATTCAGATGTTTGTACTTTATAATGTCTTTGCTTAAATATTTCTTCTTTTGAACTATTTTTATAAAAAAGATAAAAATTTATGGCTATATACTACCTTTTTAGCCTATATATTATCTTTTTTTACTATTTTAGTTTAATTCACACTTTTGATTTACAGGTTTTAAAACTACACTATTTTGAGAAATTTCTAAGTAAAAAGGTGTATATTTAGCAGTTTTAGTGATAAAAGAGATAAGCTCACCACCATTTAATTCAAAAATAATTTTATTAGATTCGTTTATCTTCTCTTTAATGATAATTTTACCATTAAGTGTTGAGTTTTCAATACCATTTATCTCATCTTCAAACTCTTTTATCTTTTCCTCTATCTGTGTTACTTGAGAGATGTTATGCTTTTTAGCATCCTCTAGGGAGTATTTTAGATCATCTATATCATCATTGATTAGATCAAGTTTGGAATTTATGATAGGTACATCTTTGTAGTTTATCTTAAATAGGTTGTTTTTACCATTTACACTTTTTATAGTTATGGAGTTTGATGCAAAGATTTGTAGATTATCTGATACAGACTCTATGATAACATCTTGAGCATATATGATTCCACTTAAAGCAGATTTTATATGTGCTGTTGTTGCGTGTATTTCACCATCTTCTAAAGTGTTTACATAGGCGATATGTGATCTTAATGTTCCATGGTGTGTGTCTATTTTTGCTTCTCTAGCAAACTGGATAGAATCTGTATATGTAGTACCATCAATCTCTAAGTTTACAGCCTCTAAGATACTGTTTGGCTTAACATCTCCAGCTATATGAATCTCCTCTGAGGATAACTCAACCCCATCATCGATTCTATCTCTATTTTCTATTTTCATAATTGTACCTAGTAAGCAAGTAGATCACTATAATCATACTTTGAGAAATCTAAGTAGAGCTTCCCATTTTGTTGTATGATTCTAACATCACTATCATACGCTTCTATAAACCTTTTTTTGATATTTTTTCTTTGGTGAGATTTAATATCTAATGTTTTAAGATACTCCCTTAGTTCAACTAGTTTAGAATCTTTTTTTGTCTCTTTAGGTTGCTCTTTTTGAACTATCTGCTCAGGTTGTTGTAACATCATTTTGGCATTTATAAGCTCTAAAATAGTTTTTAACTGCTCATCTTTGGCATTATAAACATCTTCTATCTTATCCCTTTCATCTCTAAGCATCTGCTCTTTGTCATCTATAAGTTTATCGATTTTAGCTTCAAGTTGTAAAATCTTTGCTTTTAGTTGCTGATTCTCTTTTTGGTATAGAGATAAAACTGCGGCTACGGTAGTTTTTTGTTTTTGTTGATTTGTTAAAACAACACTATCTGCTACTTTTGCTTTTTTAGGAGTCACTTGTGAATCTTTTTTTAAAGATAGGTCAGGTTTTACTATGTAAGTGATTCCATCTTCAATTATATAATCTAGTTTTTTGGCTTTTAATTTGGAGTTAATCATCTCTTTAGACATTTTAAAATGTTTTGAATAGTCGTCTATTGTAAATCTCAAATTAATTCCTTTAAAAATTATGTTTTATTTCTTATATTCTATCATAAAATTATAAAACTTTAAATTTTCTGTTATAAAAGTTGTTTTAAATAAACCATATAATATAATCACACTATTAAAATATTAGGAACTGTATATGGGTAAAGGGATTTTAGATATTGTAGAGCCGGGTGTTCTTTTTGGTGAAGATGTTCAAAAAGTTTATGATTATGCGAAAAAAACAGGTTTCGCTATTCCTGCGATAAATGTTGTTGGAACAGATTCTATAAATGGTGTATTAGAGGCAGCAGCTAAAGTAAACTCTCCATTAATTATTCAGTTTAGTAATGGTGGGGCTTCTTACTATGCTGGTAAAGGTCTTAGTAATGCTGATGAGAGAGCAGCTATCATTGGTGCTATCTCTGGAGCTATCCATACTCATATGATGGCTGAAGCTTATGGAGTACCTGTTATTTTACATACAGATCATGCTGCTAAGAAACTATTACCATGGATAGATGCTCTTTTAGATGCTGGTGAGAGTCACTTCCAATCACAAGGTCGTCCACTTTACTCTTCACATATGTTAGATCTTTCTGAAGAGAGTTTAGAGGAGAATGTAGCAACTTGTAAAGCTTACTTAGAGCGTATGAGTAAAATCGGTATGAGTATAGAGATTGAACTAGGTTGTACTGGTGGGGAAGAAGATGGTGTTGATAACACAGATATGGATAACTCACTTTTATATACTCAACCAGAAGATGTAGCTTTTGCTTATGAGGAGCTTATGGAAGTATCTCCACACTTTACTATCGCTGCTTCATTTGGTAATGTTCATGGTGTTTATAAACCAGGAAATGTATCTTTAACTCCTAAGATTTTAGATAACTCTCAAAAATATATTCAAGAGAAATTTAACACTGATGAGAAACCTGTAAACTTTGTTTTCCATGGTGGTTCAGGTTCTGCTCCTGAGGAGATCGCTGAGGCTATTAGCTATGGTGTTATCAAAATGAACATAGATACAGATACACAGTGGGCTACTTGGATAGGTGTGAAAGATTATTATGAGAAAAATCGTGATTATATGCAAAGTCAAATCGGAAATCCAGAGGGTGATGATAAACCAAATAAAAAATACTATGACCCTAGAAAATGGTTAAGATCAGGACAAAATACTCTTATAGATAGAGTAGTAGTAGCATACAAAGATCTAAATGGTATGAACAAAAACTAATTTAAAGGCTATTTAGCCTTTAAATCTTTGTAGATACTTTTTATACTATCTACATTTTCATTCTCTAAATAGTAGTGTTGGAGTAGATGAACTAACCTATTTTGGTTAAATCTCCAGTAGTGTTTAGAATCGAAATTTTTATCTTTAATTATCTTATCAAATAGCATTTTTTCATCCAATTCACCATCACTATCTTTTATAATCTTTAAGATTAATTCTGTTAACTCTTTTTGAGATTGCTCTGTTGTATCATCATCTGGTAACTCCTCATTTGGTAAAAAAGCGTAAATTTTCCATATACTAGCTACTAACAATATTACAAAAAATATCATCATCCATGTTGAGGTATCTATATCTATCATTATCACTCCAATTTTTTTATTTCATATCTTATAACAATTTAGATAAAATACAATTATGAATGATAAAGTATTTACAAAACCGATAGAGAAACAGTTTGAATTTAATGAAGAGGTAGCAGTTGTTTTTGACGATATGCTTAATCGTAGTGTGCCATACTACAAAGAATCTCAAAATATTACACAGTTTTTTGTACAAAAACAGTTAAAAGATGGTGGAGTTTTATATGATTTAGGGTGTTCAACAGCATCACTACTTATAAACTTATCTAAAAAACTAGATAACTCTGCTGAACTTATAGGGCTAGACAACTCAGAAGCTATGTTAAACCAAGCTAGAAAAAAGTGTGAGGCTTATGGTGTTGATATAGAGATTTTAAATGAGGATATACTAGAGTATAACTACAAAGAATCTGATGTATTTGTGAGTAACTACACTCTACAGTTTATAAGACCATTAGTTAGAGAGAAGTTGATTCAAAAGATAAATAAAGCACTTAAAAAAGATGGTATCTTTATATTTAGTGAAAAAGTTATAAGCCACCACACAAAACTAAATAAAGATTTGATTGAGTGTTATTACGATTTTAAAAAAGAGCAGGGTTATTCAGAGTTTGAGATTATGCAAAAGAGGGAAGCATTAGAAAATATTTTAGTTCCTTATAGTGAGGATGAAAATATTAAGATGGCACTTGATTGTGGTTTTTCACATTGTGAAGTTGTGTTTCGTTGGGCAAATTTTGCTACATTTATAGCTATAAAATAGAAGGGTTTTTATGAAGATTTTAATATCGTTGTTTACTGTTGCTACTTTAGTATCTGCTAGTAACTATGAGGGTTGTTCAGATACAGAGCAAAAAGCAAAGATAGTTCTTAGTGGAAATATCGTCTCAAATATAGAGACAGATTTTGTGGAGAAAGGTGATTCTAAAAGTAGTTTAGATGAGGAGAGTGTAGATTTTTCCATATCATCTTACACTCATGTATCTTCAAATCTATCTTTAGTTGATATAAAATATAAAAAGAGTGGTGATGAGGTTTGTGCTTATATAGATAGCAAAAAACAGGTTGAAAATATAAACAATCTTTTAAAAAAAGTATCACTATATGATGAAAAAAATCTACCAAAAGATATAGATAAAAAACTAGATAAATTAACTATATATCTAAACGATATAAAACAGTTAAACTACTTGATGCCAGTTTTTTTAAAAGATACAAAAGAGTATGAGAAGAATCTAACACTTTTAAATAAAAAAGAGAAAATATTTCAAGATCTATATACAGATACCTTAGCAAAATCTGAAGAGAGTGTTTGGAAAACCTGTTCAACATCAAAAGATGAAGCAAAAAAATCGTTAAATAGTTTACTTTTTAAAGAGAAAAGAAAAAAAGAGACTGATATTGGTAGATCTTTTTTGAATTTGTTAAACCCACTAAAATGGTTTGATAACTCAGAAAAAGATTTTATAAATCATTTTAGTGAGCAGATCACATATATAAAACAAGATTCTAAAGAGTGTGCTATCATAAAAAAAGATGATTTAAAATCTATAACATATAAGATGGTTCATAACAAAAATATCTTTAATAAATTTAGTTTAAGCACTAACCCAAAAGTGAGATATAATCAACTAAAAGATTATATTTATCAGATAAATGTAACAAACTCACTTATGGCACTTTTTCCAAATATCTACTCAGAAACTGACTTTAATAGGATAAATAAATATAAAAACTACTTAGAATCTTTGAAAAAAACAACATATCCACAGTTTGTAAAATTTAATATAGTAGATGATACAAAAAACACTAAGATAAAAATCAAGTTAGATGATAACTATGTGAAAAATCAGGAGGAACTATATATAAAAGATGGTGAACACTCTTATGAGATAACAGCTAATGGTAAATGTCCATTGATTGATAACTTTGAGATGAATCTTTTTGATGATAAAATCATCTCTGAAGATTTAGCATCTCAAAACTACCCAACAGTTCTTTTTATATCTGAGTTGAAACCAAATATTGTGATAGCTGGAAAAAATATAAAAGAGAACATCCAAACAACTATTAAAAAGTGTAGTGGTAGTGTACGGTATGTAGCAACATTCGCAGGTCAAACTCAAAGTGGAGAGATTGAACTAGCTCCAAATGAAACAAAGAGCATAGAGCTTAAATTTTTAACATCAAAAGAGTTAGCAATTTTTAATGATGCTAGAACACAAAAATTTAGTTCTAAAAGTGGTGTAAAGTTTTCATCTTCATTAACACCTATGGTATCTAAAAATCTTATTTTTTCGATAGATGATAAACCTGAAAATGGTGATTTAACACTAGATGAAAAAGGTAGTTTTGTTTATATATCGGATGATGGTTTTAGTGGTATAGATACTTTTAGTTATAAGATAGAAGCTAATGGTGAAGACAGTGGAGTTAAGATTGTTCAAATAGAGGTGATAGCACCTAAAAGTGATTTTGTAGTTGAGAGAAAAAAAGAGATAATCACAAAAGATGAGCAACCAGAGATAAAAAAAGAGAGAAAGATTGATGTTGTTAAAAAAGAGAAAATAGAAACAAAAAACTCACCTGATAAAAAAGATTCTAAACTAGAGGAGAGATACCAAAGATTTAAAGCTTATGTAGAATCTCAATCTTTAAATTTAGAAAAATTAAAAAAACTACAAGAGCATTATCCTGAACTATTTGAAAGGTTACTAAAAGAGAAGATAGGTAATTAAAATTACTTATCTTCCTAGTTTAACTCTTTATCTAGCTTATCTAAAAGTGCTAAACCTGTTTTAGTATCACCTTTGGATGCTGCTATTGTGAACCTAGTTTTAGCATCAAATTGGGCTAATGCTACCGTAGCAAGTTCATCAAAAAGTTTATTTAAACTTATACCTTGTTGTTTAGCATACTCTTTTAATCTACTATGTTTAGAATCTGGTAATCTTAGTGTAATTGTACTCACGATAACTCCTCTATAAAATCTTCTGGTGTCATAATTTTATGTGAAAATTTAAGTTCAGAAGATTTAAAATCTTTAATATTATATGTTAAAATAACTTCAGCTCCACTAGCAACAGAGAGTTCAACTAAAAAATTATCACACTCATCAGTTAAATTTGGTCTCCAAGTATAATAAATCTCATTATATTTACAAGTAGATAAATAAGCATTAAATAACTCTGTTTGCTCATCTATTGTTAGAGATGTAAGTGCTTGAATCTTTTTTCTCTTCATAACAGCTTCATACTCTTTAAAAAGAGCTTCGCTAATCTGAGGAAATAATTTATTTTTAAAAACTAATCTTAGAATCTCTCTAGCTTTAGATTCTTTGGTGATTAAAGCTGATATCCAAACACTTGTGTCTATAACTATTTTCATGTTGCTAT
>Ga0256837_1001130_pt1 | contig 19087 bp, 18 predicted proteins | sample 4562384metaG_FD_185976 | JGI IMG/M metagenome (GOLD analysis project Ga0256837, IMG submission 185976) | Hydrothermal vent microbial communities from Guaymas Basin, Mexico - 4561-384 | ecosystem: Environmental > Aquatic > Marine > Hydrothermal vents | place: Mexico: Guaymas Basin | collected...
CGATCTTATTTCATTAGAACTTGCCGACGAATTTTCCAAGCTTCAAGACAATGTTGAAGCGATGCCTTTTGAGATGATGAAAACCCGTTTTATTGAGGAGTTTGGAAAAGATGTTGATGATATTTTTAAGAGAGAGTTGGAGTTGGTTGCTTCAGCCTCTTTGGGACAGGTTTACAAGGGTCGTTTAAAAAGTGGTGAAGAGGTGGCTGTAAAGATTCTCAGGCCAGGTACGCAAGAGATGATTCATTCAGATATAGAGATTATGTATCATCTTGCTGCTTTACTTGAGAATAAACTTGAGAGTTACGGAATTCATTCTCCTAAAAAGATAGTGCAGGAGTTTGAAAAAAGTATCAAAAAAGAGCTTGATTATAATGCCGAGGCATTGAATCTAAAACTCTTTGCAAAAAATTTTGAAACAAACAAAAATATTCTTGTACCAAAGCTTTATGAAGAGTTTTCCTCTAGTACAATATTGACTATGCAGTATGTAGAAGGTATTAAAGTTACCGACACCAAAAAACTCAAAGCAATTGGTATTGAGCCAAAAGAGATTGCACAAAGAGGTTTTGATCTACTTTGTGAGCAGATATTTACGCATCGTTTTTTTCATGCAGATCCCCATCCGGGTAATATTTTTGTACTTGAAGATGGACGCATCTCGTTTGTTGATTTTGGTATGATGGGAAGTATTGCAGAGCGTGATCGAAAATACTTTGTAGATATGATCTACTACATCACTAAAGAAGAAGAGGAGAAGGCGGCACTTTGCATTTTAGAGTTGTCAAAAGTACAAAATGATGATCTTGACGAAGATGCTTTTGCCAAAGATATGGGTGATGTTATTCGTACCTATTTTTATGCTTCACTCAAAGATATTAAGATGAAAAACCTTCTCAATGATATAGTTACTTTGATGAGTCGCTATAGAGTCTATTTTAGAGAGAACAACTATCTGCTAGTAAAGGCTTTGATGACAATAGAGGGGGTAGGCAAGGAATTAGATCCCGATTTTAATGCAAGTGTGGCAATCAAACCTTTTGTAATGCAGTTTTACAAAGAGAACTTTTCACTGATGGCATTTCTCTCCAAAGTCGGTGAGATACCCAAAGAGTTAGGTGATTTCTTGATGCAGTTTCCTCAGGATATTAAAGCCATAACACAGAAGATGAAAAGCGGCAAACTCAAAATCGAGTTTCAGCACATAGGGCTTGAGAATATACAAGAGAGTATGGAGAGGTCACTCAATCGCCTCTCTATAGCCGTCGTGATAGCAGCTATTTTAATCGGCTCTTCGCTGTTACTTCTTGCTAAAACGCCGCCGCTACTTTTTGGTATTCCTGTTTTAGGCTTAGCTGGATTTATAACGGCCGTTTTTATGGGCATGGTGCTTATCTACTCTATTTTTAAAAAAGGAAAATTTTAAATGAAACAAAAAATTATAGGGCTTGTTTTTATATTTTCAACACTACTCAAAGCGGATCAATTTGCATTTTTACTCTACAATGATTTTTTTGCAGGAACAGATAAACATTTTACCAGTGGTGTGGCCTTCAGTTGGTTAGATGATACGTATAAGCTGCAAGAAGATGCTTCAAGGTACGCACCTTTAGCAAAAAAACTGCCTTTTGGAAACTCTTTAGAGAATTGTACTGCCGGTTTAAGCATTCATCAAATTATTATTACTCCATCTGATACTGATTTGCAAACGCCACAATATGATGATATGCCTTATACGAGTTACCTGGGTATATCGGCTTATCTTTTTAAATGGAGCAAGCAGAGTTTTCATGAGTACAGAGTAGAAGCTGGAGTTGTAGGAGATGAGGCTGGTGGTGAAGCGGTACAAAATAATTTTCACAAGATTATAGGCAGTAAAAAATCCGAAGGTTGGGATACACAACTAGCAACACAATACACACTTACACTTCTTTATAAATATGGTGAGATAAGTTGGCAAAAGAAAAGTCTTAACGGACTTGATATGGACTGGTTTAATCAAGCCGGATTTGAAGCAGGAAATTTTTCTACTGATGTTTTTGGAAGTAGTATGTTTCGCATAGGTAAAAACTATATTCAAAATTTTAATGTACATTACCCTTATCTTAAAGAAGAAGCGGCTCTATTGAAAAGAGATACAAAACACAAAGGTTTTGGCTGGGCTGCTTCAGTTGGCGTTAATATGGATATTTTGGCATATTCCTATATACTTCAAGAAGCAAAAGATGAAGGGTATGATCTTGATAAAAACACGCTGAATGCTTCTGTATATGCCGGTATAGATTTGTATTATAATGTACATAGATTTACATTTTTCTACCAATCACAATCCCCTTACAGCAAACAGCAAAACTCTCTAGATACATTTGGTGGATTTTCTTACTCTTTTGCATTTTAACACTTCTATAAGTTAAAGATAAGCAAGTATTTTCACTCCTGCAAAGATAATACCAAGAAATAAAAAGGAGCTAATAAGTACAAGGGCAGTGACTACTTTTGGTCGGCACTCATAAAGAGATGCGAGATTGACATTGGCAACTGCCAAAGGCATAAGCAGTTCCATAAATATAATGCCTTTTATCATAGAATCAAGCTCTACATTATAAAGAACTACAAAAGCAATAAGTGGCAGCAGTAGAAATTTAAAGCCCATTACCCACGAGATGAGCGTTTTGTTTATCTGATTTATCTTTGTGCCATAAAGGTATATTCCAAATAAAACGAGTTGCATTGTCATGGATGCATAAGCACCCATCATCAGCATGTTCATAATGGATTCATTTGGTTTGTACCCATTGACACTTAAAGAGATAGCTATAAGTGCCGCCCAGAGAATAGGGAGCTTTATGATGTTTTTTAGAGATGTTCTTACATCAAAACTCCCGCGTGAGTAGTAGTAAACTCCAATGGTATAGACAACAAAGACATTGACAAGATTGACGACCGTAGTGTAAGGGATGGAAGCTTCTCCAAAGATGGCAATGTTTAAGGGAATCCCTAAGTTGCCGGTATTTCCGATGATGGCTGCTACCATAGCTATGGAGTACTCTTTTTTATGGCTAAAGAGACGATGTGCAAAGAGTGCCGAGAAAATCAGTGCAATAATAACGATAACGAGATAGAGTGAAGGTGCATAAAGCAGAGTAATATCTACGGGGTGAATCAAAAGTCCCCAAAAGGTTAAAAAGACCTGCAGGAAGTAGACATTAAGCAGTGTGATTGTCTTGTCATCAATCTTCTCTTTAAAGCTGCGTTTTGCAACATAGCCCATCACGATAAATACATAGATACTTAAAATTGATAATATTATAGAACTCATAAGCGAAGTCTAGTATAATAATACTTATGAATACAATAGAAAATATAGAAAATACGATAAAACAAAAGCCTGCTGTGATGCTCTACTTCTCAGCTCCCACTTGTAACGTCTGTCATGCCCTCAAACCCAAACTCTTTGAGGCGATAGAGAAAAACTTTGATGCGATGGAGATTATCTCGGTAGATACATCGATAGATCAGGCAGTAGCGGCACACTACAGTGTTTTTACTATACCGACAGTTCTTGTCTTTTTAGATGGAAGAGAATTTTTACGAAAAAGTCGTCATATGAGTGTAGATGAGGTAGTGCGTGAGATACAAAGACCCTATGAAATTATGATGTCATAAGGGCTACTATAAGCAAACTGTAATTAAATTAGCATATAATAGTAAGAATAGAAAAAGGAGCATTAGATGAGTAGACCAACTCCACGAAATAATGAGAAAGTATTGTCTGCTGAAGAATTTATTGTATCAAAAACAGATACAAAGGGAAAAATTCTTTACGGCAATAAGATTTTTATTAAAATTTCCGGTTATGAAGAGAGTGAGCTCTTAGGTAAACCTCACTCTATTTTACGCCATCCCGATATGCCAAAGGCAGTTTTTAAGCTGCTTTGGGACAGAATTCAAAACAAACAAGAGATTTTTGCCTATGTTAAAAATCTGTCTAAAGACGGTTCGTTTTACTGGGTACATGCAAATGTTACAGTAACAGAAGATGCAAATGGTAATGTTATTGATTATCACTCTGTCAGAAGAAAACCCTCCGCTAAGGCTATGGAGGTTATTCCAGGGCTTTATGCACAGCTTCTAGCAGAAGAGAAAAGTGGAGGTATGGAAGCATCAATACGTATGTTAAACAATATTTTAGAAGAAAAAGGAATGAGTTATGACGATTTTATCTTCGATTTACAACACTAAGCAGTCTTTGCTATTGCACCTGCTGCTTGTAGGTGTTTTGATTTATGCTGTAGTTACCGGAGGATATATCGTAGCTGCTGTAATGGGGATTGGTCTTGTTGCAAGCCTTGTTTTAGGTGCAACTGAGTCATCAGGCTGTGAGAAGATTTTTAGTGATGATCTTATTCGTCAGGTGCGTGATGTTCTCATCAAAGCCGGGCGTGGAGAGCTCTCTTCTCGTATTACACATATTCCAGAGACTCATGTAATGCAAGGGGTTGCATGGGGGATCAATGACCTGCTAGACCAAACAGAGCAGTTTATGAGAGATGTTCAGGCTTCTGTTGAGAGTGCAAACAACGGATATAATAACCGTGAAATTTTTCCTGATGGTTATAAAGGTGACTTTAGAAAAGCTATACCACCGCTCAATCATGCGATCCGTTCTATTTCAGAAGCCTATAAGTCAGCACAGAAATCAAAACTTGGCGCAATGTTTGATAAAAACTCAAATGGCGGTGTATCACGTGGATTGAGTCTTATTCAAGAAGATATCACAGGAAACTTGGCGATTTTAGAAAGTATTACAAAAAGTACTCGTGAGACTGCTGTTGAAGCTACCGATTCACAAGAGGTGGTTCGTCGTATTACAGATAGACTAGAAGAGCTCATTACACTTATTAACAACTCTGATGAAGCTATCCGTTCGCTGAATGAACAGACCACAGAGATTAATGTGGTTGTAGATCTTATCAAAGATATCGCAGATCAGACAAATCTTCTTGCCCTTAATGCTGCTATTGAAGCTGCTCGTGCAGGTGAGCATGGTCGTGGCTTTGCCGTTGTTGCCGATGAGGTAAGAAAACTTGCAGAACGTACACAAAAAGCAACACAAGAGATAGCAATCACTACAAACTCACTTAAACAAGAAGCAAGTGATATACAAAACAACTCAGAGCAAATCACTGAGATTGCATCAAGCTCACAAGAAGATGTTGAGAACTTTTATGATACACTCAATACTTTTGCAACCAAAGCAACAGAAGCGGCGAATGAGTCTAAATTTATGTATGACTCACTTTATACAAGTCTTATTAAAGTGGATCATATCATCTTCAAACACAAAGCATACAAAACACTGCTTGAAGAGAGTGAGCAAAAAGTTGCTGAGTTTGGTGATCATCATTCATGTCGTTTGGGACATTGGTATGATAAAGAAGGAAAAGAGCATTTCGGAAAAACAAAAGCATTTAAAACACTTGAACCAATTCATGCAAAAGTACATGAAAATGTTCTTAAGGCACTTAGTTGTATTCCTAAACACAATTGTTTACAAGCTAAATCTCAAGAGAATGTCGTTGGTAAAATGAAAGAGGCTGAAGAGGCAAGTTTTGAGATGTTTGACATATTTAAAGAGATGGTTCGTGAAGGAAATCCTGACGTACACCTATAGCATAAATGCTATAAGTGCTGCTGTTATGGCAACATTTAAAGACTCAACACCTCTGTTCATTGGAATAGAGAGTGTTGTATTACAGATCTTTTCTACCTCCGGGCTGACGCCTTCACTCTCATTTCCTAAAACATAGATACTCTTCTTTTTTTCTTTTACAGTATAAATAGTCTCTTTTGCGTGTGATGAGAGTGCATAAATATCTGCATCACTCTGCTCACGCAATACATCTTCAAGTCTCTCACAAAAGTAGATAGGGATCTTAAAGAGCGTACCTGCACTCGCTTTGACGACAAGTGGAGAGATCTTGGCAGAGTTTTTCTTTGGCAGGATGATACCATCAACATTTCCCGCTGCACAGCTTCGTATTATCATTCCAAGATTTTGTGGGTTGTGTATGCCATCAAGCGCTATAAGTCTGTACTCTTTGAGATTTGCTATCTCTTTGGCATCTTGATATGTCTTTGAAATGATATCAACAGCAACTCCCTGGTCCTGTTTTGCATTTTTAGAGATGCGTGAGAGGGCAGCTTTGTCATGCTTTGTGATCTCTATACCTCTTTTTTGTGCAAGCAACAGTATCTTTTTGATGGAGCCGTCTGTTTTGTTCGAGTTGGCCATATGAAGTTTGTGAATTGTGATACTCTCATCCTGAAGCACTTCAAGGACTACGTTGCGCCCATACAGTGTGATTACCTTTTCAAAAAATGCTTTTTTTGCTTTATACTCTTGTGAATCTTTCATTGCCTACTCCATTATATTGTAAACTATTTCAGTTTTGTTTTTTGTCTTTTTTATCTCATGAATACAAAGACCCTTAATCTCAAGTGCTCCAAATGCTTCTAAAGAGTCGATCTTTGCACGTGCTACTTCACGCAGTACTATTCCCCTGTAGGCTTTTGCCCAGTGCGATACTGTTTTTCCGTTTTTTAGGAATTTTAAAGTTGTGTAGGGCTTGTTGGCTTTGTAAAACTTATCATAATAACCTGCGCGAAGATCCAAAATATCATGCTCGCCAAGATAGAGATCAAGTTGATAGCTAAACCGTTCTTTATAAAATTTATCAGGTGCAATCTCTCCTATTGAGTTGCCCTGTTTGACTTTATAGTTGGCAATGCTATCGCCTCCAAGAAGAGGTCCATAGAGGTTAGAAAAGATAAGTGTGTGCTCACGCAGATAGCTTTTTGTATCATCATCTTGCTTTGCATACTCCAAATAGTCATAAGCCACCCCCTGATAACGCTCTATGGCATGCATCAAAGGTGAGTTGAAAATATCTACAATATACGGCTCACACTCAGAAAACTTTTTAAAACCAAAAAGTTGTTTTATCGCCTCTTCATCACCGCTGAGTACAATCTCTCTATAAGCATTTAAAATAGGGTCGCGGCTATGTTCAGCTCCAAAAAGTCTTTGCTCAGTAAGCGTACCACCACTTTTTTTCCCTTCTGAAGGTGAGAAAAGTATTTTTAGCATTTTATTATCCATAATATTTTTTTCAAATTATATCGACATAATGGTATAATCGTTCTAAACTAATAAGAAGTAAGTATGCAAAAGCTAAAAAAAGAGCGTATTAAAATATTGGGAGCATATGGAACTCGTGGTATAAACAAAGGTACGAGTTCTATTTTACTAAACTCAAAAAGAGTAATTGATGCAGGCAATCTTTTGGAAGCTTTGCGTGAAGAGTCAGTTATGATAGAAGAGATATGGCTCACGCACTCACATCTTGATCATATAGTTGATATCGCTTACATTATAGACAACTATTTTACTAAGAGAATCAAAAGCCTAAAGATTATGGGATTGCCCCAAACACTCAAAGCTCTCAAAGAACACTTTTTAAATGATGCAATCTGGCCGGATTTTTCCATAATAAAGATGGCAATAGGTGATGAAAATGTTATAGAGTACATTCCTATAGAAACAGGAAAAAAGTACAAAGTCTCAGAGAATGAATCAATAGAAGCTTTTACATCAGATCATACAGTTGCAAGCTGTGGATATATCTATGAGCGTAACAATAGTAGAATTTTAATAGGTACAGATACATATTCACTAGATAACTATATAGATATTTTAGAGAATAATCATGATATTAAAAGCTGTATTCTTGAATGTTCGTTTAGTAATGAGATGGAAATTTTGGCAAAAGCAAGTAAACATTTGACTCCAAAGTTACTTTTTCAACAGCTGCAAAAGTTACAAAGAGATGATTTGCTCATCTATATCAATCATATTAAACCAATATATGAAGAAAAAATTATTGCTCAAATAGAGCAATATAAGGGTAAATGGCAGGTAAAAATCATAAAAGATGGATTTTTTTTAACTTTTTAGCAAAAACCCTTGACATTGATTTTATTTTGCACTATAATTCTGGCTCAAATTCGATGCCGACATAGCTCAGTTGGCTAGAGCAGCTGATTTGTAATCAGCAGGCCCGGGGTTCAAATCCTCGTGTCGGCACCATTGAATTTTGAATATTAGAAACAGTGTTAGACCAGAATTGATACAAAAGTATCACATGGTGGGATAGTCAAGTGGCCAACGACGGCAGACTGTAAATCTGCTCCCTATGGGTTCAGAGGTTCGACTCCTCTTCCCACCACCACTCATAAATAACACGCGGGTGTAACTCAGTGGCTAGAGTTCCTGCCTTCCAAGCAGGCTGTCGAGGGTTCGAATCCCTTCACCCGCTCCATTTGAGATTCTGGAAGCTGAAGTATAATTTCACCTTACTTCATAATATCCTTATATAGATACTTAAATATTAAGTAAACTCTATAAAATCTAATCACACACAACTAATATCAAAATCGAATTTGTAATTATAAATGACGAATCATACAATGATTTCTTGATTTTACAACGAAAACTGTGCTTATGTGGCTCAGTGGTAGAGCACTTCCTTGGTAAGGAAGAGGTCGCGGGTCCGATTCCCGCCATAAGCTCCATCATAACTATTTGTAAAATTTAAGAAATAATTGAATGATTTTTGGGTATAATTCCATTTCAATTCACAAATTAAGTCGGAGGACACTATGGCAAAAGAAAAGTTTGAACGTAATAAACCGCATGTTAACATCGGTACAATTGGTCACGTTGACCACGGTAAAACAACACTAACAGCAGCTATTACTGCAGTACTTGCAGTTAAAAATGAAGCACAATTCATGGACTATGATCAAATCGATAATGCTCCAGAAGAGAGAGAGCGTGGTATTACTATCGCTACTTCACACGTTGAGTATGAAACTGATAAACGTCACTATGCACACGTTGACTGTCCAGGTCACGCGGATTATGTTAAAAACATGATTACTGGTGCTGCACAAATGGATGGTGCTATTCTTGTTGTTTCTGCAGCGGATGGTCCAATGCCACAAACTCGTGAGCATATCCTTCTTTCTAAACAAGTAGGTGTACCATACATCGTTGTTTTCATGAACAAAGAAGATATGGTTGATGATGAAGAACTACTTGAACTAGTAGAGATGGAAATTCGTGAACTTCTTGATCAATACGAATTCCCAGGTGATGATACACCAATCACTGCAGGTTCTGCACTAAAAGCTCTTGAAGAAGCTAAATCTGGTACTTTAGGTGAGTGGTCTGAGAAGATTGTTGCACTTATGGATACTGTAGATGAGTACATCCCAGAGCCAGAGCGTGAAACTGATAAAGATTTCTTAATGCCAGTTGAAGATGTGTTCTCAATTTCAGGTCGTGGTACAGTTGTTACTGGACGTATCGAGCGTGGTGTTGTTAAGGTTGGTGACGAAGTTGAAATCGTTGGTATCCGTGACACTCAAAAAACTACAGTTACTGGTGTTGAAATGTTCCGTAAAGAGATGGATCAAGGTGAAGCTGGTGATAACTGTGGTATCCTTATTCGTGGTATCGCTAAAGACGAAGTTGAGCGTGGTCAAGTTCTTTGTAAACCAGGTTCAATCACTCCACACACTAAATTTACTGCAGAAATCTATGTTCTAAGTAAAGATGAGGGTGGTCGTCATACTCCATTCTTCAATGGTTACCGTCCACAGTTCTACGTACGTACAACTGACGTAACAGGTGCAATCACTTTACCAGAAGGTACTGAGATGGTTATGCCAGGTGATAACGTAAGCATCACTGCTGAGTTAATTCACCCAATTGCAATGGAAAAAGGTACTAAGTTCGCTATCCGTGAGGGTGGACGTACAGTTGGTGCTGGTGTTGTTGCAGAGATTCTTGAGTAGTCTGGTTATTCCAGATCACTCAAAATCCTTTCAAAGGTAATTAATAATGAGAGAAGCAATTCACTTAGGTTGTGAGAAATGTACTAGACGTAACTATCACACAACTAAAAACAAAAAAACTCATACTGAAAAATTTTCAGTAAGAAAATACTGTAAGTTCTGTAAAGAGCATACAATGCATAAAGAGATGAAACTGTAAGGTTTCTCTCTTTAACATAGGCGCGTAGCTCCAATGGTAGAGCACCGGATTCCAAATCCGGGTGTTGGGGGTTCGAGTCCCTCCGCGCCTGCCACTTCATTTCTTATAAATGGAACTTATGGGTTTTATTTATGATAAATGACATTTCAAAAGATGGAAAGAGATATATGAATTTAGGTAAAGTAATTCACGACGCAAAATTAGAGTTAAGTAAAGTTATCTTTCCTACAAAGGGTCAGGTAAAGCAGGCTTATATTTCAGTAATCATTGTGGTTTCTGCAATCGCTGCATTTTTAGCATTAGTTGACCTTATTATGTCTTCTATCATGTCAGCAATTTTAGGGTAAGGAGAAGGTTTATGGCACATCAATGGTACTCGATCCAGACCTATGGAAGTGATAGAGCAGTGAGAGATGCGATCTTTAATATGATTGAAGAGCATGGCTTACAAGATAAAATTACAGATGTAATTGTCCCAACTGAGGATGTTATTGAAGTAAAAGACGGAAAGAAAAAAGTAAGTGAGCGTTCACTCTATTCTGGATATGTTTTTGCTCGTATCGATTTAGATACTGAGATTCAACATATGATTCAGTCTATTCCAAAAGTATCAGGTTTTATTGGTGAAGGAAATCGTCCTACACCACTGAGTGAACACGATATTAATGTTATTCTTGACAGAGTAAATAACCGTGCTGCTCCAAAACCAAAAGTATTTTTTGATTCTGGTGAGACGGTTCGTATTATCGACGGTCCGTTTGCTAACTTTACAGCGACAGTTGATGAGTATGACTTAGAACATGGAACATTAAAACTTAATGTTTCAATTTTTGGACGCGCAACTCCTGTAGATATCTCATACACGCAAGTAGAGAAAATAATTTAATTTAGTAGTTTGATAACTACGCTAACGTTAGACTTTTGTGGAAGTTTAATCTTAGCGTAGTTATAGAACTAATCGCGTAAGCCCTCTTTTGGGCAACTTTGCATCTAGTCTCAAGTAATTGAGATTATCTAAACAAACCATAAAAAGGAAAAACAATGGCAAAAAAAGTCATGGACTATATCAAGCTACAAATTGAAGCTGGTAAAGCAAACCCAGCACCACCGGTAGGACCAGCTCTAGGACAACGTGGTGTTAACATCATGGAATTCTGTAAAGCATTCAATGAAAAAACAAAAGATAAAATGGGATTCAAAGTTCCAGTTATCATCACTGTTTACAATGACAGAAGTTTCTCTTTCATTACAAAACAACCACCTGCATCTGAGCTTCTTTTAAAAGCAGCTGGACTCAAAAAAGGTAGTGACAACCCACTTAAAAACAAAGTTGGTTCTATTACTCGTGAGCAACTTATGCAAGTAGTTGAGCAAAAAATTGAAGATTTAAACACAGATGACAAAGAGATGGCTGCTAATACTTTAGCTGGTTCAGCTCGTTCAATCGGTATTGAAATCAAAGACTAGTTTCTAGTCAAACATCATCGACCACAATGATGTAAAAATTTGTGGCAGAATTATTACGGAGAATTTGTTATGAGCAAAAGATATAAACAATTATTAGAAAAGATAGATAGTTCTAAATCTTATGGTGTTGAAGAAGCTTCTTCAACAGTTAAAGATTTAAAAAGTGCAAAGTTTGATGAAACAGTTGAAATTGCTATGAACTTAAATGTTGATCCTCGTCATGCTGATCAAATGGTTCGTGGTGCTGTTGTTCTTCCACATGGTACAGGTAAAAAAGTTCGTGTTGCTGTATTTGCTAAAGGCGCTAAAGCTGATGAAGCAAAAGAAGCTGGTGCTGACATCGTTGGTACTGATGAACTTGTAGCACAGATTAAAGAAGGTAACATTGACTTTGATGTTGTTGTTGCTGCACCTGACTGTATGGGTATGGTTGGTCAAGTTGGTCGTATTTTAGGGCCAAAAGGTTTAATGCCAAACCCTAAAACTGGTACTGTAACTCCAGATGTTGCTACTGCTGTTAAAAATGTTAAGGGTGGTCAAGTTAACTTTAGAGTTGACAAAAAAGGTAACATCCATGCAGGTATCGGTAAAGCTAGTTTCGATGCAAAACAAATTCAAGAAAACCTTGAGACTTTTGTTGTTGCTATCAACAAGCAAAAACCAGCTGCTGCAAAAGGTCGCTACATCAAAAACGCTGCTCTTAGTTTAACTATGAGCCCTGCTGTTAAACTTGATGTAATCGAATTAGCAGACATTAAATAATTCTCAAACCCTTTTGAGGGTTTGAAAGTTTTTATTTTAAGATACTTTTATCTTAAAGTAAAGATTTTCATAATTTATGGGAATCTGAATTACTTGGACTAAAGATAGATGGGGGCATCTACCGAGTTGGTAGTGAGCTTAATCGTTACCTTTCACCCCTCTTGAAGTTATGTCTGGAAAGGAGAAATTATATGCTTAAGTCGAAAAAAGCTGAAGTAATTCAGCAGCTTACAGACTCTTTTGCTGACACGACTGCCGTAGTTATTTGTGACTACAAAGGTCTTACTGTTAGCCAACTAGAAGAGTTACGTAAAGCTGCTCGTGCTAAAGACACAAGTGTTCAGGTTGTTAAAAATACTTTAGCTAAAATCGCATTAAACAATGCAGGTATGAGCGGTGTTGAAATCAAAGATACAAATATTTTTCTTTGGTCTGACGACGTAATCGCTGCTGCAAAGATTGCTGCAGATTTTGCTAAAAAAACTGACAAATTTGTGATTAAAGCTGGTTACTTAGATAAAGAACCTGCTGACGTAGCTAAAATCGAAGCATTTGCTAAGCTTCCAGGTCGTGATGAACTTCTTGGTATGCTTGCTGCTACTTGGATGGCACCAATTACCAACTTCACAATTGGTCTTGATGCTCTACGCAAGAAAAAAGAAGAAGAGGAAGCTTAATAGCTTCTTCTAAAGAGTGACTTTGTGTCACAAAACCCATAGGAAGAGTTGCATTATGCATTGGGCTTCCACAAAAATTAAATAATAAAAACAAGGAGCTATAATATGGCTGTAACTAAAGAAGACGTATTAGAATTTATTTCTGGTTTATCTGTTCTTGAGCTTTCTGAGCTTGTAAAAGAATTCGAAGAAAAATTTGGTGTATCTGCACAACCTGTAGCTGTTGCTGGTGTTGCTGGTGCTGACGCTGGTGCTGCTGCTGCAGAGAAAACTGAGTTTGATGTAGTACTTACTGATGCTGGTGCTAAGAAAATCGGTGTTATTAAAGCTGTTCGTGCTTTAACTGGTCTTGGACTAAAAGAAGCAAAAGAAGCATGTGAAGCATTACCATCTACAATCAAAGAAGGTGTAGATAAAGAGACTGCTGAAGAAGCTAAAGCTGCTTTAGAAGAAGCTGGTGCAACAGTAGAAGTTAAATAATTTCTATTTGACTTTGTGAGTGGGCTTTTGCCCCTCATTTTTGGGCGCTTTAGCAAGAAGAGAAGACTCTTTTTGCTAAAGTGCCCTTATGTCGTTTATAAGCACTATAAAATCTCTTGAATCTCAAGAGTGACAAAAATCTATCTAAGGACGCTTAGATACGATCTGCTTAAACACTTGTTTAAGCCCTAATTAACAACTTATCGAGGTAGCCTATGTTAAACACTTTATATTCCGGAAACCGTCTTCGTGTAGACTTCTCTAAAACTCCTCAAGAAATTGAAGTACCAAATTTACTCCAACTCCAACAAAGTTCATATGATAAATTCTTAATGCTTTCAGCAAAAGAGAGAGCTGCTAGTGGAATTGAGAAAGTATTTCAATCAGTTTTTCCTATTCATGATGCTCAAAACAGACTTACTGTTGAATACATTGGTAGTGAGATCACTAACCCTAAATATACTGTTCGTGAGTGTATGGAGAGAGGACTTACCTATGCAGTAAGTCTTAGAATGAAGACTCGTCTGGTTCTATGGGACAGAGATGAGAACACAAAAGAGAAATTAGGCGTAAAAGATATTAAAGAACAATCAATATTTGTTCGTGACATCCCACTTATGACTGATAGAACTTCTTTTATCATTAACGGTGTTGAGCGTGTTGTTGTAAATCAACTTCACCGTTCACCTGGTGTAATCTTTAAAGAAGAAGAGTCAACTACTGCTGGAAACAAACTGATCTATACTGGTCAAATTATTCCAGATCGTGGTTCATGGTTATACTTCGAGTATGATCCAAAAGATATTCTTTATATGAGAATCAACAAGCGTCGTAAAGTTCCTGTAACTATTATGTTCCGTGCTTTAGGATACTCTAAACAAGATATTTTAAAACTTTTCTATCCAATTCAAACTGTTAAGATTGAAGATAACCAATTTGTAATGGATTTTAATCCAAAAGATTATGCTTCACGTCTTTCATATGATTTAGTAGATAAAGATGGAAAAGTTCTTGTTGCGACAGGAAAAAGACTTTCTGCTAAAAAAGCACAAAAACTTATGGATGATGGACTTAAAGAAGTTCAATATCCTTTAGAAGTACTTTTAGAGAGATATCTAGCTGAGCCAATTATTGATCCAGAAACTGGTGAAGTTCTTTTTGATACAATGACACATATAGATGAGTCAAAACTCAAAAAGATGGCTGAAATCGGTGTTACTGAGTTCAAAATTGCCAACGATCTAGCTGAAGGTGTTGATAGTTCAATTATCAATGCATTCAACGCTGATGCAGATTCACTTAAATTGCTTAAGCAGACTGAAGAGATTGAAGATGAAAATGACTTGGCTGCGATTCGTATCTACAAAGTTATGCGTCCAGGCGAGCCAGTAACAAAAGAAGCAGCTAAAATATTTGTAAATCAACTCTTCTTTGATCCAGAACGTTATGATCTGACACAAGTTGGTCGTATGAAAATGAACCATAAACTCGGACTTAATGTTCCTGAATATGTAACAGTGCTCACGCATGAAGATATTATCGAATCTGTTAAATATGTTATTAAAGTTAAAAATGGTCAAGGTCATATTGATGATAGAGATCACTTAGGTAACAGACGTATCAGATCAATTGGTGAGCTTCTTGGAAATGAGTTACACAACGGTCTTGTGAAGATGCAAAAAGCGATTCGTGACAAACTCTCTACTATGAGTGGTCCGATGAATGAGCTTATGCCACACGACTTAATCAATTCAAAAATGATTACATCAACTATTATGGAGTTCTTCTCTGGCGGGCAGCTTTCTCAGTTTATGGATCAAACGAATCCACTCTCAGAAGTTACTCACAAACGTCGTCTTTCAGCTCTTGGTGAAGGTGGTCTTGTTAAAGAGCGTGCCGGATTCGAAGTGCGTGACGTTCACCCTACACACTATGGTAGAATCTGTCCGATTGAGACTCCTGAGGGTCAAAACATTGGTCTTATCAATACTTTGGCAATGTATGCAAAAGTAAATGAGCATGGTTTCATTGAAGCACCATACAAAGTTATGAAAGATGGTAAGGTTACACACGAAATAGTTTACCTAACAGCAACACAAGAAGAGGGCAAAATGATTGCTGCAGCTTCAAATAAACTTGACGAAAATGGTCAGTTTGTTGAAGATCTTATTGCTGTACGTCTTGATGGTGAGATTCTTTTACGTAAGCCAGAAGAGTGTGAATATGCAGACCTTTCATCACAAATGGTTGTTGGTGTTGCAGCTTCACTTATTCCATTCCTTGAGCATGATGATGCCAACCGTGCACTTATGGGATCAAACATGCAGCGTCAAGCCGTACCACTTTTACGTGCTAATGCACCTATGGTTGGAACCGGTGTTGAAAAACTTGTTGCTCGTGATGCTTGGGAGTGTGTGAAAGCTAAACGTGCAGGTAAGATTGAAAAAGTAGATGGAAAACATATCTATGTTATGGGTGAAGAAGATGGTGAGATCTTTATTGATTACTATCCATTACAGAAAAATCTTCGTACCAACCAAAACACATGTTTTACTCAAAAACCAATCGTTAAAGTTGGTCAAATGGTAGAAAAAGGGCAAATTATCGCCGATGGTCCAAATATGGATCAGGGTGAGCTTGCTCTTGGTGTGAATGCTATGGTTGCATTTATGCCATGGAATGGTTATAACTTTGAGGATGCGATTGTTATTTCTGAACGTATGATCCGTCAAGATGCATTTACTTCTGTTCATATTTACGAAAAAGAAGTAGAGGCACGTGAGCTCAAACACGGTGTTGAAGAGATTACTCGTGATATTCCAAATGTTCGTGATGATGAGCTTGCTCACTTAGATGAGTCTGGTATTGTTAAAATCGGTACACATGTAAAAGGTGGTATGATCTTAGTTGGTAAAGTTTCTCCAAAAGGTGAAGTAAAACCTACTCCAGAAGAGAGACTATTGCGTGCTATCTTTGGTGAAAAAGCGGGTCACGTTGTAAATAAATCACTCTACTGTCCACCATCTATGGAAGGTGTTGTAGTTGACATTAAAGTATTTACGAAAAAAGGGTACGACAAAGATCCTCGTGCACTTGAACTTGAAAAAGAAGAGCGTGATTACCTAGAGCGTGAGCACTATGACAGACTGATCATGATCGATAAAGAAGAGATGTTACGTGTAACAAAACTTCTAACACGTGAGCCTTTGGTATCTGATATCAAAATCGGAGACAAAGAGTATAAAGCGGGTGATATGATTGACGGTAATGACCTAAAAGAGGTTAACCGTTTTGCAATGAACGCTATTGTGAAGTCATTTTCTGAAGCAATTCAGGATGAGTATAACAAAACGAAAAACCATTTCCAAAAACAAAAGAGAATTTTCCGTGATGAGCATGAAGAGAAACTCTCTATTTTAGAAAAAGATGACATTCTGCCAAATGGTGTTGTTAAATATGTAAAAGTTTACATTGCTACAAAACGTCACCTTAAAGTTGGTGATAAAATGGCTGGACGTCACGGAAATAAAGGTATTGTTTCCAATATCGTTCCTGAAGTTGATATGCCATATATGGAAGATGGACGCAGTGTTGATGTATGTCTGAATCCTCTAGGGGTACCGTCTCGTATGAATATCGGTCAGATTTTAGAGATGCACCTTGGTATGGTAGGGCGTGAGCTTGGTAATCAGATACAAGAAGAGTTTGACAAAAAGCAAGAAGATTTCTTAGAGAACCTTCGTGCAAAAATGATTACTATCGCTGATGTTGCTGGTCTTATGAATGCAGCTGAAGTTCTTGGTAAAATGAGTAATGATGAACTTCTTACTTATGCAAGAGACTGGGCAAAAGGTGTTAAATTTGCATCTCCTATCTTTGAAGGTGTAAATGCTGATGAGTTTGAAAAGCTTTATGAATTGGCAAAAATGGATGCTGATGGTAAAGTTGTACTTTACGATGGTAAAACAGGTGATAAAATCAAAGAGCGTGTAAATGTTGGATATATGTATATCCTTAAACTACACCACTTGGTTGATGAGAAAATTCACGCACGTTCAACTGGACCATACTCACTAGTTACTCAACAGCCAGTTGGTGGTAAAGCACTCTTTGGTGGTCAGAGATTTGGTGAGATGGAAGTTTGGGCACTAGAAGCGTATGGTGCATCAGCAGTTCTTAAAGAGATGTTAACAATTAAATCAGATGATGTTGATGGACGTGTTCGTGCATATAAAGCAATTACACGTGGTGAGCCAGTACCTGCTTCTGGTATTCCTGAAACACTGTTTGTATTAACAAAAGAGCTTCAAGCGTTAGCACTTGATGTAGAGATTATGGACGAGGTAGAAGACGATGAGTAAATTAGTAGCAGTTGAAGTAACAGAAGAGAGTAGACCAAAAGATATTAAACAGCTTCAGTTTAAGCTTGCATCACCAGAAAAGGTTCTTTCATGGAGCCATGGTGAAGTTAAAAAGCCAGAAACTATTAACTATCGTACACTAAAACCTGAGCGTGACGGACTTTTTTGTGCTAAAATCTTTGGACCAGTACGTGACTATGAGTGTCTTTGTGGTAAATATAAAAAGATGCGTTACAAAGGTGTTGTATGTGAGAAGTGTGGTGTTGAAGTAACATCTACAAAAGTTCGTCGTACTCGTATGGGGCATATTGAACTTGTAACGCCGGTTGCACACATTTGGTATGTATCTTCACTTCCATCTCGTATCGGTACACTTCTTGGTATCAAGATGAAAGATTTAGAACGTGTACTTTATTATGAAGCATATATTGTAGAAGAGGGCGGTGAGGCATACTATGATGCCGAAGCTAAAACTCCGGTACTAAAATATGATGTTTTAAATGAAGAACAGTATAGAACACTTGTTCAGCGTTTTGGTGAGTTAGGCTTTAAAGCTCGTATGGGTGGTGAAGTTATTCGTGATCTTCTTGATAATATTGATCTTGTTGATCTCTTTACTACACTTAAAGAGCAAATCGGTGAGACAAAGTCTGAAGCGAAGAAAAAGACTATCAATAAGCGTCTTAAAGTTATTGAGTCATTCTTAAACTCTGGAAACAATCCAGCATGGATGATGCTTACTGTTTTACCTGTTCTTCCACCAGATCTTCGTCCACTTGTAAGCCTTGATGGTGGCAAGTTCGCAGTTTCTGATGTAAATGACCTCTATCGTCGTGTAATCAACCGTAATCAACGTCTTAAGCGTCTTGTAGAACTTGATGCTCCTGAGATTATTGTAAGAAATGAGAAGCGTATGCTTCAAGAGTCTGTTGATGCACTCTTTGACAATGGTCGTCGTGCAAATGCAGTTAAAGGTGCAAACAAACGTCCTCTAAAATCTCTTTCTGAGATTATTAAAGGTAAACAGGGACGTTTCCGTCAAAACCTTCTTGGTAAACGTGTTGACTTCTCTGGTCGTTCTGTTATTGTTGTTGGACCTGATTTACGTATGGATGAGTGTGGTCTTCCTAAGAAGATGGCACTTGAACTCTTTAAGCCGCATTTGATTGCAAAACTTGAAGAGAAAGGCTACGCAACAACTGTTAAAGCTGCGAAGAAGA
>Ga0256837_1001131_pt1 | contig 19085 bp, 20 predicted proteins | sample 4562384metaG_FD_185976 | JGI IMG/M metagenome (GOLD analysis project Ga0256837, IMG submission 185976) | Hydrothermal vent microbial communities from Guaymas Basin, Mexico - 4561-384 | ecosystem: Environmental > Aquatic > Marine > Hydrothermal vents | place: Mexico: Guaymas Basin | collected...
TGTATGGTAATAGGTTTATATGATATCTCTCTTTCATAAGAAACCCTTTTTTTAAAAAAACAAACAATTTTTGTTCCTAAAATATATCTTTTTTTTATTTTTTTACTTTTTTTTCGAACATTCTCATCCTTACTTTTTAGTAGGACAAACTCTGCTTGTAAATAAAAAACACACAGGTGTAAAAGCCTATAAAGACCTTGATAAAAAAGGTATGGTAATTACTACAAAACTCGGAACAACCGGTGAAATTGCCGCAAGAAAACTCTTTAAACACGCAACCGTCAAAACATTTGACAGTGAAAGTGCAGCCGTTCAGGAAGTGCTTAACAACAGAGCCGATGCGTTTATATACGACAAACCGTATAATGAGCTCTTTATGGCCGGAAAAGGGAAAGGGAAACTTATTTACTTAAAAGAAGATTTAACATATGAACCGCTTGGATTTGCGATTAATCACGGTGATCCGGATTTTCTTAACTGGCTTAACAACTTTTTAAGACAAATCAAACATAACGGAAAATATGACAAATACTACAAAAGATGGTTCCAAAGCACTGACTGGCTAAAAAGAGTGCAATGAAAAAATCGGTTCTAAAAGAAAAAAAATTCGGGCAGGCTGTTGCCCTGCTTTTTTATGTATTGCTCGGCTGGTTTTTATATCAGGCCGCAAGCAAGATAAACTACACATGGAAATGGGATATGATCCCAAAATATTTTGTTTATCATCAAAAAACACCTCTTACAAGTCCTTGTGACGGTGTTTTACAATTAAAAAACAATACTGCGAAAATTATCTGTGAAGACAAAACCGTTCAAAAATTCAATATAAACGGCTATAAGCTTGAATTTAGCAACGGCGATTATCTGTATCAGGATGACGAATTCGCCTATAAATCAAAACTTATGCCTGGACCTTTAATCTCAGGAATCTGGATAACAATAAAAATATCCATAATTTCTATGATTATTGCTTTTATTGCAGGATTAATTATATCTATTATGCGTTTAAGCGGTTTTCCGGCACTGGATTATATAGGCAGTGTTTATATTACCGTTATCAGGGGAACACCTCTTTTGGTTCAGCTTTTTATTTTTTATTTTATCGTTGCAACCATATTCAACCTGCCGAGATTTTGGGCGGGGGTAATGAGTTTATCCATATTTTACGGTGCTTATATTGCAGAAATTCTTAGAGGCGCCATTCAGGCTGTTGATAAAGGGCAACATGAAGCGGCAATGTCATTGGGTTTTAATAAAATCCAAAAAATGCAGCTGATTATTTTGCCTCAGGCTCTGAGAAAAGCCCTGCCGGCACTTGTAGGTGAACTTATTTCGCTTATTAAAGACAGCTCACTTGTATCCATTATTTCAATTACAGACCTTACAAAAGTCGGGCGTGAAATTGTGGCAAACACGTTTTCACCTTTTGAAACGTGGCTTACAGTCGCCGCACTCTATCTGATGTTAACTTCAATACTCAGCTTCATAGGGCATAAACTTGAGAAAAAAATGAAAGCAAAAGGCGGAATTTGATAAATTTCGCCGATTTTCTGCTTTTATTGGTTGCTGTTTTTTGGGGAATAACTTTTAAACTCGTCCAAAATGCAATTGCGGATATGCCCGTTTTTATGTTTTTGTTTTTAAGGTTTTTTTTGTCGTTTTTATTAATGTTTATTGTATTTTATAAAAAAATAAGCTTTGATAAAAATTCACTTAAAGCCGCATTTATTTTAGGATTTGTTAATTTTCTGGTTTTTTCTTTTCAAACGTTCGGACTGTTGTATTCCCCATCATCGGTCGTAGCTTTCATTACGGGACTGTATGTAATTCTGACACCGGTTATAGCATTTTTTCTTTTTAAAAAACATATATCAGTTTACGCGATAACCGGCGTAATACTTTCTTTTTTAGGAATTTATCTTTTAACCGGTGCAGACATTGAAGGATTTGGCAAGGGTGAAATATTTACGTTAATTTGCGCGGTTTTCGTAGCTTTACACATTAATTACACCGATATTTACTCCAAAAAATATAATTTATATACACTCGTAACTTTTCAGTTTTTAGCAACTTCTCTTTTCAGTCTTTTATTTACTCCTTTTGAAAAAGGAAATATCAATTTTTCATCCGACGTAATCATAGGGCTTATTGTTACGGTTTTATTTGCAACCGTATTTGCCTATTTTATTCAAACTTACGCTCAAAAATTCACAACCCCTACAAAAACGGCGGTTATTTTTGCAATGGAACCCGTAAGTGCGGCAATTTTCGGATATTTTTACGCAGAGCATTTAAGTATTATACAGATAACAGGAGCTGTTTTAGTAATAATTGCTATGTTAATAGCAGAACTCGGTAATAAAATATTTAAAAAATCATAAATTCCAAATCCCCCATGCTACCTGACCTACGCTTATTCCACCGTCGTTAATTGGTATTTTTTTATTGAAATATACTTTTTTATTTATTCTTTTAATTACTTTGCTAAGCAGAGTTTTATTTTGAAATACACCCCCTCCTAAAATCACATCCAGATCATACATGTTTGAAATTTTAACGATTATTTCCACAATAGAATTTATAAAAACACTTGAAACCAGCTCAAAATCCCCCCTGTTTTTAGCGGCAAAATTAAGTAACGGAATAAAATTAATTTCTTTATTAATTTCCAAATCAATACACTCTTTAATTTCAGGATTATAATACCTCTCAACCATAAGACCGCTTAACCCTTCCCATTCATTCCTTTCAATCATACCCCCAAGGAATGCCACCATATCGAATATTCTGCCCATTGAAGTAGTCAGCGGAAAATTTCCTTTTGTAAGAGCTTTTGCAAGTTTATAATTTTTAAATTTCTCCCCTACTTCTTCATCAAGCAGCGCTACAGCCATATTTGCCGGATTTTTAACCGCCTTTTCACCGCCTATTAGTTTAAAAGGTTTAAAATAATGCACCCTCTTATATTTATGCCTGTTGGCTACAAAAACTTCACCTCCCCAGATACTTCCGTCATCACCGTATCCCGTCCCGTCAAAAATAAACGCCAGATAATCACCTTCAAGACTGTGTTCAAACATCGTAGCAAGAGCATGGGCGTAATGATGCTGGATTTGATATATTTTCTTATCCTGCTTCATTGCCCATTTTGTAGATTCGTAATACGGGTGTTTGTCACAGATGATTATGTCTTCTTTGAAATCATATAGCCTTCTAAACGTATCAATAGTCCTTTCAAAATACTCTATACTCCCGAGTGTCCCTAGATCCCCGATGTGAGGAGATAATATAAATTTATCCTTAAATGCAAGGGCAATGGTGTTTTTTTGATTCGCACCAATCCCCAACACATTTAATTTTTCACTTTTCATTTTTAATTTTACACTTTTCATTAAAGGCGCATACCCCCTCGCACACCTCATCGTAATAAATTCATCCCCCACGGTCTGAACTACGCTGTCGTCACATGCATTTATAATATCTCTATTATTATCCAAAATATAATCAACAACACTTCCAAGTTTTTCTATCAAATCTTCACTGTCCCTTACAATGGGTTCATCCGATATATTTGCACTTGTAGCGACAATCGGAAAATCTATGAATTCAAACAAAAGATAATGCACAGGCGTATAAGGCAAAAACACCCCGTATCTGTCAATGCCGTCAGCTATACCGGAAAGCTCAATTTTTTTCTTTACAAGGGTTATGGGTTTTTCTTTAGAGATAATAAGTTCGATATCTTTATCTCTCAATTCACAATATTTTTTTATAACATCAATATCTTTAAACATCATCGCAAAAGGTTTAGAAGGTCTTTGTTTTCTATATCTAAGCTCCCTAACTGCTTCTTCATTTGTAGCATCACACACCAGATGAAACCCTCCAAGCCCCTTTATAGCAACGATCTTCCCCTCTTTTATTTTTTCGGCAATAAATCTTATTTTATCATTTTCCGTTTTCCCCGGCACACACTCCGTGTATGCCTGGTTCGCTTCGCTCACATTTTCCATTTTCCGTTTTCCATTTTCCATTTTACATTTTACATTTAAAAACGGTCCGCATTCAAAACAGCACGTAGGCTCGGCATGGTATCTCCTGTCAAGCGGATTTGTATATTCTGCGTAGCATCTATCACACATTTTAAATTTAGCCATTGAGGTGTTTTTTCTGTCATAAGGTATATCTTTTATTATCGTATATCTAGGACCGCAGTTTGTACAGTTTATAAAAGGAAACAGATAACGTCTGTTGTTTTTATCAAACATCTCTTTAAGACACTCATCGCATATTGCAATATCGGGGGATATGGAAGTAGTTTTGGTAGTATTTTTTGATTCTATTATTTTAAAATCTTTATAATTCTTTATGGGTAAGATTTCTTTTTTAATTGTATCTATTCTTGCAAGAGGAGGCAGGTTTTGTTTAAGCATATCTATAAATTTATCTTTGTTTTCCCCTTCTATTTCTATAATAACACCGTTGCTTGAATTGAGAACATATCCTTTTAAATCAAGTTTTCTGGCTAGTTTATAAACCGTGGGCCTGAATCCTACACCCTGTACAATTCCGTTTATTTTATATTTTATAAGCAATGAAAGCCTTTTTTAATATTATAACAATAATTAAAAAGGAGGAAAAAGAAAAAAGGAGAAAAAATGAAAAAAGCAACTTACTTTCAATAAAATTATACATTTTTAAAATTAAAATGACGTTAACTCTTAGAAATTATTACAGCTTCGCCATATGCTTCAACAGCACCGCTTAAAGGAAGAGCTTTTGGAACAAAAACAGGATAATTTTTTCTGATATTTGTATAAACTTTATTCAAAAATTCACCTTCAAAAAGATCCCCTACAATTACAGCTCCGTCAAGAGGCGATTCTTTGGTAACCTGCTCATAAGTATTGGTTAAAAATTCGGCAAAACTTTCCACAATCCCGTAACTCAAAAGATAACCGTCAACACCGGCAAGTTTAAAGCTCATAGCAGTCCTAATTGCCCATAGAGGATTAAGATTTTTATCTTTCATTTTATAATCAATTCTAGGACCTTTTTTTGCCATTGCTGAATTTGCAAATTCCAGCACTTTTTTATATCCGTTGTCAATATCATCAGAAAAACCAAGTATTATACCAATTAAACCCCATAAATATGCAATGCCTTTTTTTTCTGTGATTAAATCCAAATTTATAATCTTATTAAACAGTTCCGGATTTTTTTTAGAATAATTTGCTATTAGTTTCGGACCTGTTTCATCCATCGCTGAAATTTCAGCAAATACATCTTTTACACTATTGTATTTAAAATCAAATTCAATATATTCAACAAGACCGAATTTAGGAGAATTTATCATAATTTTTGATTCATCTTCTTTATAAAATGCAAAGCCCATAGTTACCTTCTCTTCTAAAGAATATTGGTTCATAACTCCAAAATAACCGGCAAAAGGTTTACTTACTTCTTTCTTTTCGGTATTATCGGAAAGTTTCTTTTTAAAATCAATTACAGTTTTATCTTCACTGCTTAATGCGGCATATTGAGCGTTAATACCGCACACATCTTTTCCTAAATATTTTTCAAATTTTGGAAGCAGACTCCTATCGCCTTTATCAACAAGAATATCATGGTTTCTTGTATCCGTTACAACCGCTTTAATTATTTCATCGTTATTATTAATTTCAAACTCAAAATCAACTGAAAGATCGCTGCTTTTAAGCCCCAAAAGCTTAATATCGCTTTTTATTTCTTCACATAATAATTCAAGCACCATACAATCAGGAAGTTTGACTAAATATGCGGGAGTTGAGAGTTCGTACTCTTTTTTAAAATTGAGGTTTGTTTTAAGGTTTACAAGCGGTTTTTCAATACTTCCAAGCGCCTTAGCATCCCCTTCAAAACTCATAAAATATGTAGCTACCGCTGCCAAATCAACCGCCACTATCTGCTCGGCATCTTCGAGATTTGTAGAAACCTCATATTTTCCATTCATTGTCTGAATATATATCTTGCCTTCTTTTTTTAACTTATCAGCCAATAATTCAAAAAACAATTTTCCATTTTCCATTTTCCATTGTTCATTAACATCGTATCCGCACACCTCACAGTGATGAAAAGGATTATAATAATTTTCATTTTTAACATCTTTTACTTCGTTTAAACATTTCGGACACGGAGGAAGATTAATTTCAGGAAATTCCCTTTTTAAATCGTCTTTAAATTCTTCAATAACTTCGGCATTTAAAGACTTTAAAAATATACTTAAAGGCAGCTGTTTTGAAAGTTCTCTTGAAAAATTTTCAATCTCATCCTCACTTCCGTCAACAAACGCATATAAAATTTTTAAATCTCTGCTAAGTCCTAATTTTATATTTAATATATCAGCCACTCTTATTAAGATTTTTTCTATTACACCGTTATTGCTATCTAATTCAAAAACAAACTTTAATACCATATTATCCCTTTAATTATTATATTGTGAAAAAAGGTGAAAGAAGTGAAAAAAGGCAATTGCAATTTTCAATTCTCAATTCTATTAACTTCCAATCCTCGAAGCGAAACTTCTGGCACCCCTCTTTTAAAAGAATCTTTTGCTATTTCAGTAAGTATAACCTGATCATTTTTAACAACAGGTTCAACTCCTAGTTTTTTTATTTCTGTAATAAGAATTTTTTCCATAAGTTCAGCAGCTTTTTGCACCTCGGGTGTTATACTGAATGTGGTATCTTCCCCAATTACATACGGAACCACACCTATAATTTTTGTAACCGGTAAATCACCCATCATTTCAATCATTTGAAGTGTTTGCAACATCTCAACTTCATGGGCACTTCCCTGCCAACTTACACATTCAGGCACATCCCTGAAATCAAAAAAATATACATCTCCGATTTTAGCTTCATCCACATCAACACAGTCAAAAACAAACACATGATCATATTCGGTTATAATAGGAATAAGCCTTTGTGCAAGAGTCCCTCCGTCTATTATATCTACCTGATGTTCGCCCTTAAAATCATATTTTTCATCTATGTAATTAGCCAAGTGCACACCTATTCCCTCATCTCCGAATAAAATATTACCTATACCTAAAACCAATATTTTCATAACAACCTTTCAATAATAAATGTAAAATATAAAGTGAAAAGTGAAAAATTAAACCTTTTTATTTTTAACTTTTAACTTTTCACTATATTCCCCGCAAGGGGAAAGAGATTAGTGGTCTTCTTTATCCCATTTTACTCCTGAGAAAATTGCATCCATACTACCGTTTTTATTAAATACAGCATTAAATACAGCCATATAAATATGGATAAATACAACCACAATAATAGCCCACATAAATATGTGATGCCAGATTCTCACATATGCAAGTCCGCCGAAAAATGTTTCAACACTTTTAGCTAGCGGATATAAAGCTCCGCCCAGACCGTTATGATAAACTTCCGCATACAAAGCAAGTCCTGTAAAAATAATTCCGTAAAAGAAAACATAAAGCATAAAATATGCCCAAAACTGTAACGGATTATAAACACCTTTTAAGTGTGGGTGTTTAGATACAAGGATATAATATCCGACTTGTTTGAGAGCTAATTTAATATTAAACGCATCCTTAATTGAAGCTCTTTCATATTTTCCTTCTCTGAAAAACAAAAAGAAAAATGTTTTATATAATACCGCACCCACCATTGCAAAACCGAATATAACATGCCATTCTCTAAAATACGCATGAATAAATCTTGTAGGTTCTGCCGAACCGTTTGCATAAGTAATAAAAGGATTGGCAATATAAAACCCAGTTGCTATAAGGGCAAAAATTGAAATAGCCCTTATCCAGTGTTGCCATCTGTACCCGGCAGAAAACTCAATTCCACCGAGATACTCTCCCATAGGTTTTAAAAATTTCATGGTTCACTCCTTAACATGCGCCGTATAGCGGATCTACTTTAAACTCACCTAATTTTTTACCTTTAACATCCATTACATGAACCGCACAAGCGATACACGGGTCATATGAGTGAATACTTCTGATAACTTCAAGAGGTCTTGCAGGATCAGCCAGTCTCATACCTATAAGGTTATGTTCATAAGCACCTTTCTTACCTCTTCCGTCTTCCGGACCTGCATTCCAAGTTGATGGAACAACAGCCTGCCAGTTTTCAATTTTTCCGTTTTTAATTCTACACCAGTGAGAAAGCATTCCTCTTGGAACATCCCCGATAAATCTACCTTTGTATTCTTTTGTTACGTCTATAACATAAGGAGCAACAGTTTCTTTATCTGTTTTTAGATTTTCAACAAGATTATTAAACGCTTCCAAACCGTAATCGGCAATAGTTTTAGTTTGAAGCATTCTTCCCGCTGTTCTTCCAAGCACAGTAAACAATGCCTCTGCAGGAAGACCGGTATGCGCTAAGAAATCATTAACAACTTTTTGAACTTTTTTGTTTCCTGCCGCATAGTTAACAACCATACAAGCAAGAGGTCCGACTTCCATAGGTTCTTCATTGTATCTTGGAGATTTAATCCAAGAATATTTACCTTTTTCGTTACAAATTTTTGCTTTAACGATATTACCCTGTCCGTCAACACTTTCACCTTCAACATAACCTGTATATTCAGGTTCAGTTGTTTCATCATAAGGATGAGTAGGCGTATCAAGGTTTTTATACCATGCATGTGTTGCTTCTTCTGTAATTTTGCTTTCGTCAATTTCATAAAATTTAGACAAATCATGGTTTTTAATATAACCGCAAGCATCAAACAGATATGAATCAGCACTTGTCGGCATAAATTTATAACTTAGGAAATTGCCCAGATTGGTTTTTTGAACAACACTTGCTTCTTTTCCGTAAGCGGCAGCCGCCATAGAAATGTCAGCATAGTAAGCTCTGTTTACATAATCAGCAAGTTCTTTGAATTTTGTTAAATATTCTCCAAGTCTTGCAGGATCTTGTAAATCCATAACACAGGTTACACCACCTACTGTCAAACTTTGAGGATGTGGATTTTTACCACCGAAAATAGCCATCATTTGAGCAGCGGTTCTTTGCATTTCAAGTGTTTTTAAATAATGGCTAAGAGCAATCAAGTTTTGCTCAGGTGTAAATTTCATAGTTTTATGTCCCCAGTAACCGTTTTTAAACGGACCCAAATCACCTTTTTCAGCGAATTTTCCGACTCTTTTTTGAACTTCTCTAAGTTCATCTTCACCTGTTGCGATCGGATTGAAACCTTTTGGAACATATTTGAACGCTTCTTCACTTGCTTTTTTAGGATCCGCTTTAAGCGCACTGACAATATCAACCCAGTCAAGTGCGTGAAGCTGATAAAAATGCACTATATGATCATGGAAGAAAAGTGCAAAATCCATTAGCGTTCTTGTTAGTAATGCATTTAAAGGAGGTTTAATTCCCAGTGCGTCTTCCACCGCAACAATACCTGCTTTGTAGTGAGAATATGTACAAACACCGCAGATTCTCTGAGTCATAAATCCTGCGTCTCTCGGATCTCTTCCTTTTACAATAACTTCTATACCTCTCCAAAGTGTAGCACTAGAAAATGCATTTTTAATTACATTATTATCATCAACCACAACTTCTACTCTCAAGTGACCTTCAATTCTTGTTATCGGGTCAATTACTACTCTTTTTGCCATTTATTACTCCTTAGGATTTTTCATCGCGCTTAATGCTGCATGTGCCGCAATTGCAACACCTGCTACCGTTAAGATAGTTACACCGTAACTGTCTGCTGTCGCATCTGCAACTACCGAATCATATTTTTTATTTGCCAAAGGCTCTTCATACGGTGACATTGAATCCCAGAAATCCGGTTCACTACATCCAATACATCCGTGTCCAGCCTGAACCGGCCAAGAAGTATGCTGGTTAAATCTTTCTCTTGAACAGTTATTAAATGTATATGGACCTTTACATCCTACTTTATATAAACAGAATCCGTCTTTTGCACCCTGATCACCAAATTCTTCTACAAATTCACCGGCATCAAATCTGCCTCTTCTTTCACAAAGATCGTGAATTCTAAGTCCGTAAGCGAATTTAGGTCTGTTGAAATTATCAACTGCCGGTAACTGTCCGAATAAAATCACATAAAGAATAGTTCCGACAATGTTTTTTGCACTAGGAGGACATCCAGGAACATTAATAACATTTTTATTAATTACCTGATATACACCTTTTGAACCTGTCGGATTAGGAGCGGCGGCCTGAATACCACCAAAACTTGAACAAGTTCCAACACTGATAATTGCAGCCGCATCATCAGATGCTCTTTTGATTAATTCAAGACCTGTTTCAGCATGCGGCCCCAATGTTAAGAAACTTCCGTCCATTTTAGTCGGAACACCACCCTCAACACAAAGGATATATCTGCCTTTAAACTTCTCCATACCTTCTTTTAAATTCTCCTCAGCCTGCCATCCGGCTGCCGCCATAACAGTTTCATGATACTGAAGATTGATATAATTAAATATCAGATTATCAAATGTAGGAGCATCGCTTCTAAGTAAACTTTCACTACACCCTGTACATTCCGCCAGGTTTAACCAGATAACCGGAAGTCTGTCACTAACTTCCGCGGCTTCTGCGATTAACGGAGTAAAAGATGTAGGAAGACCTAACATTACAGCCATTGCTGCTGACCATTTTAGAAAATCCCTTCTTGTAAATCCGTTGTCTTCCAAGAGTTTAGAAAAATCTTTTTCTCCAATTCCCGGAAGTTTTTTGAGAGCTTTTAATCTCTCTTTTACTTTTTGTAAAGTTGCTTCATTCATTTTGTCCCTCCGAAATAAATTTGCTCAATGTTTATTATACATAAATAAACGTTCATTTTTCAATAGATATTAAAAAAATTTATATCAGTGGGACATACAAACGGCACAAATGTCAAAACATTTAAAAATCGGATCGATATATTTTACACTGTTTCCGATCAAAGCCGCCTGCGCAGGTGAAGGTTTTTGCTTGGAAGATGCAAGATTGAACTGTGTGGGAACAATTATATTGTAATTGTTTATTTTTTCATTGACAATATTGATTTCGTGTATCAGACTGCCTCTTGGCGCTTCTATGGCGACAGACGCTTTGCCGTCCCTTACGGAAGGTTTAATAAAAGAAGGTTCACACAAATCCGCTTCTTTTAAAAGAGTTAAAATATTTTTTAATAGATATACCGGTTCATATACCCTTGCCAACATTCTAGTATATATTGAATCACTGTATTCATTATAAATTTTAATTATATTTAAATCTTTGTTTTCAATCATTCTTGCCAAAGGACCCACTTCATAAAATTCATTATTATATAAAGCGTTTTTACTTAAAGATGAATTTTTTTCTTCTGTTACTTTTTGTAATTCTCCGTTTGTTTTAAAAAATTCATTACCGCCCAAAACCAAAAATCTGTTTAAACCTTTTCCTATATCTTTGGGCAAATTTTCAAAAAATTTCTCCAAATCTTCGGAATTAAGGCTTTCATCCATTATTTCACTCAAATAATCATCCAGTATTTCCTTAATTAAATCTGTAAGCCTCATTAATTCCATATATGTAGGATCGCACGTAACCCCGCCCGGAATTATGTATGAATTATGCGGAAACTGCCCGGCTAGGATTGCAATGGCTTTTGATATTTTTGATGAAAATCTGACCGCTTTAAAAATAAATTCTTTATCTTTTATCTGTGAAGGATAAATAGTAATATAAAACCATTTTATATGGTTTTCAATTATTTCCAGAAAAGTTGTAACTGTTCTGAAAATTTCAGCTTTTCTTGAAATTTCCGCATCAAACACCTTTTCAATCACTTTTGCCGTAGCATGCAAATGTGAATGCCCGCATATACCGCAAACTCTTGGATTTACAACAAGGGCATCCATATAATTCCTGTTTTTAAGATAATTTTCAATACCGTGATACTGCCAAAATTCTATTTCTGCAAACTCAACTTTTTCTTCCCCTGTAATTTTAAGTGTTGCCTCACCTTCTATTTTATTAATAATTTTTTTATTAATTTTCATTGTTTTCCTTACACTCTATCAGTTTGCCGGCAAGCCTTTCATTATTCAGACTTTTTGCAATTCCACTGAGAGTCAAATAAGCCCTTTTACTCACACCGAGCGGTATATTGGCAGGAATTCCCATAAACGTATCTGTGTTAAATAAATTGTCTTTTGGAAAATTTGCCTCAGTACATCCGAAACATGGGGTTCCCACTCTCGGTTTTGAACTCACTTCATTCCACAGAACCTTATTACAGCTGCTGTGGGTATAGGGCCCCTGGCAACCTTGATTGTAAAAAAGGCATCCTTCTTTTGTGCCGAAATTTTCCGCATCTATTTTCCACTCGAAATACTCATTTCTGGTGCATCCCATATGTGATGTATATGCAAAAATATCCTTTGGCCTGTTGAATTCATCAAGCAGTATTTTTTTATTTTCGCTTATCATATCAAGCACATACGCAATCCAATCCGGATGAGGAGGGCATCCGGGCAGGTTTATTATTTTATTTTTGCATCTATAATAATGTCCTTTGTTTTCTTTATTAAACATAAGCCCTTCACCGAAAATACCTCCGTAAACAGCACATGTCCCAAGTGCCAAAACTTTATCGGCTTTAAAAAAAAGCTTTGAAACAAGATCGTTTAACACATAACCCATTCGCGGAAAATTAAGTTTTAAAGCCCCTTCAACTATTAACAGATCACAGCTTTGCACTTCAAATTTCTCAGAATAAAAAATAGGATGGTATCTGAAATCAATTTTTTCAAAAAGAGAAGAAATTTCTTTATAATTTAAAAAAGAATGGGTGCACCCGTAACAGGTTACGGCGTCAATCCAGATTACTTTAAGCTTTGAGGGCATTATAAATATTCTCGCTTACAGGCTTTACATAATCTATCAGATTTTTTGAAAGGATTCCTTCTTTGTTTAAAAAAGCAAGTCCGCCTATATACCCCATAAACAAACCGAACGCTGCAAAAAAATCCTGGTTTTTAAGCTCTTTTCTTCTAACACCTTCTTCAAAAAATATCATTATTTCCGTTACAAAGGCTGAAACACACAGCATTCCTTCACATCCGTTTGCAAATATTTCTTTATTTGAAAGATAAACCCTCATAAAATAATCAACAAGCTCAGGCTCGTTTATTGAAATATTAAAATATAACTCAACAATCTTTTTTATTTTTTCCTTGCTGTGAATATCCATTTCATTAATTTTCCTTATTTCATCCCCGAATCTTTTTGAAGAATATATTAAAAGTTCTTTTGCCAGAGATTCTTTACTTGGAAAATAATTATACACATTTCCGACACTCATATCCATTGCTTTGGCGATATCTGCAATTGTAGTATTGTAAAAGCCCTGATCAGCAAAAAGATTCAAAGCCGTTTTCATTATAAGTTCTTTTTTTTCTTCTTTACTCACTTTTGCGCCTTTTTTTGTATTATTATAATATAATTTCATAAATATATCGCTTATAAACAACCTTTAATTATAAAATTTAAACTGCAAAGGATTATTTATGCATGAATATTCAATAGTAGATTCGCTGTTGCATCTGGCCGAAGAACACGCAAAAAAAAATAACGCCGCTATAGTTACAAAACTGGAAATAAAAATCGGCATTTTAAGCGGTGTGGAACCTGATCTGCTTAAAACGGCTTTTGACACATTTAAAGAAGGAACGATCTGTGAAAACGCAGAATTCATAATGCATATACAGCCTGTTGTGGTGGAATGTAAAGACTGTGGCACTAAAACAGAACTGAAAAAAGACGAATACCTGTGTCCTAAATGCAATTCCCCGCATATAAAAATTATTGACGGTGAGGATATGTATTTAATGAGTATGGAGCTTGAAATGGAAGATGACACCTAACAGATTTTAGGTGCTATTTTAATTTCGAAAAGATTTCTTTTTATATACATATTACCGCTTAAATAATCAAACTCTATATCTTCCGGTAAAAATTCATTTATGTCATCTATTCCGTTTAATAAAATTTTTCTCTCAAAAAATTTTTCTATTTTTATATTTGAATCATAACACCTGGATTCATTTCCAAAATGATATTCAACCAATGCGTCAAATTCGCAAAATTCATCAAATTCTCTTATCTTTGAATGCCAGTTTTCAAGAAAAAATTCAAGTGCTTCTATACCTTTCATCTTCCATCCTTTAATTAAACATAACTAACAAAAGTCTGCTAAAAGTCCGGCTTTGAGCTGATTATAAACTTCGATTCCAGCAAATTTTTTAACAATCTCAAGTCCGAAACATATAGCGGTTCCCGGTCCTTTTGATGTTAAAACATTTTGATCTTCCACAACTTTTGCGTCGCTTACATACCCTTCTTTTCTGATATTGCCTTCCCATCCCGGATATGCTGTGTAGTTATCTTTAAGCACTCCGGCTTTTTCAAGCGCATAAGGCGCCGCACATATTGCACCGACATATTTGCCTTTTTTATCCATTTCTTTAAGAAGGTTTTGCGTAGCTTCGTCCTCAGCTAAATTAATAGCTCCCGGAAGTCCGCCGGGAAGCACAACTAAATCCAGTTCATCCGCATTAACAAGTTCTATTTTGGTATCAGGAATCACTCTAATGTTATGAGCGCCATAAATCACATCACCGCCTACTCCTGCAACAATTACGTTAAAACCCCCTCTTCTCATAACATCAATCAGACTCATAGCTTCGATTTCTTCAAATCCATTAGCCAAAGGAACACAAACATTTACAGCCATTATCCCTCCTTATTTGTAATTTTAACCCTTTTAAAAGGATATTCATCGGTATCTTTGAATATTATACCAAAAGTCCCTTTTAAGTCTTTAAGCTTATGCAGTTTTTTTAATTCTCCATCTATAAAAATTTCAAGTGTTTTAATTCTGTTGGCTACAACAAACTGCTGAGAACACAAAACCTCATCTTCTCGGACAACAAATTTGTCAGCACAGCAGTAAACAACACTACCGTCAAACGTATCAAGCTCGTTTATTTCATCAAGTTCTATTTCGTATTCTTTTTCAACTTCCACTATTTCAGCTAAAATCGGATCGCTCGGCTCAAAAAAAACCGGAAGTTCAATTCCTTCAATTTCAAATTCTCCAAAATCCCTTAAAAGACACAAAAACTTCTTAATATTTTCAACCTTAGGATGTGTTAAAATATCTTTTCCTATAATTATTTTTCCCCTGTTAAGCTTTTCCAAATCAAACTCGTCAAAATTACTCTCGCCAAACAGATACCCCTCATCCATTTCGTCAAAATACTCTTTAACCATTTCAGGCGCTTTATCATACGTAAAATGCTTTGCAATCAACCCGATTACAGCCTCTTCAGCCATAGGCTCGTAGGCAATTGAGTCTTTATATTTTACGGGATGTAAAAAAACATCGGCGTCTATTTTTTTTAAAGGCAAATTACCTATTGAAATCACCATATTCTTCCTTTTTTAATATATTTTTGCAAAAATCTACCTTCTTTCACCCTCTTTCACTTTTTTTCACCTTCTTTCACCCTTTCCCGACTAAACTGATTTTGAAAACACTTTTTGATTAGCCATTTTTTTGAAATATTCGTCAAACGGTAATACAATATTTCTTATTAAAAGACTTCCTGTTTTATTAACCTCAATTTTTTCAGGTGTTATTTCAACTAACCCCTCATCTATAAATTCCTGGAGTTCCTTAATTTCATTTTCAAATTTTTCAAAAAAGTTAATTCCAAATTTATTTTCAAATCTTTTAATATCAAAACTGAAATTCGCCATCATCTCCATTATTATATATTTTCTGATTTTATCCTCTTCAGTAAGTATCACTCCCCTGAATACCGGAATTTTACCTGCATCAACAGCTTTTTCATAATTTTTTAAATCTTTGTAATTTTGCATATATGCATCTTCCGTTTCACCGATGGATGTAAGTCCCACGCCTATTAAATCGGCGCCGCCTTTTGTTGTATAACCCTGAAAGTTTCTGTGAAGCTCGCCTTTTGCTATCGCTTTAAAAAGCTCATCCTCTGGTTTTGCAAAATGATCCATTCCCACCATTACATAACCGTTACTTTCAAAAAAGTCAATTACGTATTTAAAAATTTTCAGTTTCTCCTCAGAAACCGGAAGGGTGGTTTCGTCAATTTTTCTCATACCTTTTTTCATCCACGGAACATGCGCGTAATTAAATACGGCCAGTCTGTCGGGACCTAGCTTTAATACCAAATCAAGCGTTTTTTTAAACGTTTCAAGACTCTGAAAAGGCAATCCGTAAATAAGGTCTATATTGATCGAATTTATTCCGGCTTCCCTCGCGATATCAACAGCTTCTTTTGTCAAATCAAAAGGCTGAATTCTGTTTACCGCTTTTTGAGTTTCTTCGTTAAAATCCTGAACACCGAAACTGATTCTGTTAACTCCGTATTTTTTCATAACGTCCATATGTTCTTTTGAAAAAAACCTAGGGTCTATTTCCACACTCACTTCGGCATTTTCTTCGAAATTTTTAAAATATTTGTAAATTAAAGAATAAATTTCCTCAAGCTCTCCGGGAGTAAAAAACGTAGGAGTCCCCCCTCCGAAATGAAGCTGTCTGACAAGCCTACTGGTATCTAAATGTCCGCTTAATGTTTCAAGTTCTTTTTCAAGATATTCTATATATCTGGTTCTTTTATCAGCTTTTGAAGTATATATTACGTTACAGCCGCAAAAATAACAGGCGCTCTTACAAAACGGCAGGTGAAAATAAAGGCTAAGAGGCTTATCCCCTTTTAAAAAAGGCAGTATATCCTCTTGATTTAAATCCTTAAATTCAACAGCCGTAGGATAACTGGTATATCTTGGAGCGTGTCTTGAGAATTTACTTAGTTTTTTAAAATCTATTTTTTCATTTTGAAATTTATTTCCCATATTGTCTCCAATTATATAAATTCTTTTGCAAATTCTTTACCAGCGTTTTCCCACTCGTCAAATGCAATAACAACTTCTTTTTTAATCATTTTATCTTCTTTTAAAAGTGCGGCTTTTATTTTAATGGAATCATCCGCCATTATTTTTGCATAAACACCCACCGGCGCATGACAGCCAAGATTTAAGGTATCTACAAAATCCCTTTCAATGCTTACACAAATCTGTGTTCTTATATCGTTAAGAGGTTTTACCGCTTCTATAACTTTAGAATCGTTTACCGTTTCAATTCCGAGTGCCCCCTGCCCCATCGCGGGAATCATTATATCCGTATCAAGGATTTCAAAATATTTTACATTTTTTAACAGTCCGAGTCTTTTAATACCCGCATAAGCAAGAATAATCGCATCATATTTGCCTTCTTTAAGTTTATTAATCCTTGTATCAACATTTCCCCTTAAATCCGTAATAACCAAATCATCCCTGAACGCTTTAAGCTGCATAGCCCTTCTTATTGAACTGGTTCCAACCACTGCGTTATGAGGAAGTTCGGCTAACGTTTCGAACGTTTCGCTTAAAAACACGTCTTCAACCGCTTCCCTTACCGGAATAGCCGCAAGGGTAAAGTGATCCGTTTCATATTGAGTCGGAAAATCTTTAAGAGAATGAACGGCAATCTGTGCATCACCCCTTAAAAGAGCTTCTTCGACTTCTTTGATAAAAAGTCCTTTACCGCCTATTTCGGCAAGCGGTTTATCCAGAATTTTATCTCCGGTTGTAGTTACTATTTTAAGTTCAATATCATGTCCTAATTTTTCAAGTTTGTCTTTTACCCATTCAGCCTGCCATAAAGCCAGTTTACTGCCTCTTGTTGCAATTGTAAGTTTCATTTTCTCCCTTTAAAATTTATATTTAAAAATTATACCATTACTTAATAAGTTTTGCGGCGTCCTTTGCGTGATATGTAATAATCATATCGGCACCCGCTCTTTTGAATGATGTAAGTATTTCCATCATTAAAGTGTTATAATCCATCCATCCGTTTAGTGCGGTGGCTTTTACCATAGAATATTCACCGCTTACGTTATATACGCAAAGAGGTTTAAGCGTATTTTCTTTAACTTCTTTTATAATATCCATAAAGGCAAGTGCGGGTTTTACCATTAAAATATCAGCACCCTGAGCTTCGTCTATAATACTTTCAAGCAAAGCTTCGCGGGAATTTGCAGTATCCATCTGGTATGTTTTTCTGTTTTTAGGCACATATTCGTTTTCCACAGGAGCGCTTTCTGCGGCATCCCTGAAAGGCCCGTAAAACGCACTTGCAAACTTTGTAGAATAACTCATAATAGGAATATGAGAAAATCCGTCTTCATCAAGAGCACTTCTGAGTGTTTCGATGATATTATCCATCATGCCACTCGGTGCTATCATATCGGCTCCCGCTTTTGCATGCACTATCGCCTGTTTTGCGCTTATTTCCAGAGTCGCTTCATTATCGACAGTTTTTAGATGGGGGTTAATAATTCCGCAGTGTCCGTGATCGGTAAATTCGCAAAAACACAAATCCGTAATAATGGCTATTTTATCACCGAAAGCCTCTTTTGCCGCCCGGACGCTTCTGGCAATCAATCCCTCTTCATTAAGTGCGTCGCTTCCGCATGAATCTTTTAGTTTTGGAATTCCAAAAAGAATTACCGCTTTTATTCCAAGATCGATACACTCGCTTATTTCATCTAAAAATTCTTTTTCACCATACTGATAAATACCCGGCATCGATTTTATTTCGTTTTTGCCTTCAAGTCCTTCTTTAATAAACACAGGCATTATCAAATCTTCGCGTCTTACATAATTTTCCCTAACTAAATCTCTTATATTACCGTTTAGTCTTAGTCTTCTTAAATTCATTTTTCTACCCTTTCTATTTTTCCTTTTGGATATTTTAAATAAACTTGTTTATCTATAGCAATAACATATGGAAAATTTTTATTATGTAAACGATTTTTTGCTTTTTTTGCGGCTTTTTTAGCTATTGCAATTCTCGATAATTTCACTGTAAACCTCCTCATCATAGATAAAATCACTATCACCAATTAATTCATATTCAATATCATTTAAATAAATTTCAAAAAAATCAACTTTATTTAAAAC
>Ga0256837_1001133_pt1 | contig 19061 bp, 18 predicted proteins | sample 4562384metaG_FD_185976 | JGI IMG/M metagenome (GOLD analysis project Ga0256837, IMG submission 185976) | Hydrothermal vent microbial communities from Guaymas Basin, Mexico - 4561-384 | ecosystem: Environmental > Aquatic > Marine > Hydrothermal vents | place: Mexico: Guaymas Basin | collected...
AGGATGTAGTGCTTCAATCTCTTCTACACTCATCTCATCATTGCGAATAATTTTCAAATCAGCACCAAGCTCTCTACAATATTGAACAATATTATAAGTGAAACTATCGTAATTATCTATCATTAAAATCATATTATCTAAGTCCTTGATTAAGCCCTATATTAAGGACTTTTAGTAAAAATTATATTTTCTAATTTCTAATTTTCCAACCTATTTCCAACTGTAGAATAGATTTTTACACTTTTTCAACTAAATATATATATAAATTATTTGAGCATTATATCAAAACTAAGCATATCTAATTTTAATTTCCAACAAAATGTATACATTATACTTGGGACTTTTCCCATATTTTAAGTTATATATTTATAAGGGATATAATACCTTTTACTTCCCTAATTTTATTCTGCATACAACAATCACAAAATATTCATTATCACTCTTGTTCTTATTGTGTGCAGATACATATAGGAATGCTATGTTTTACTACATCTACCCACTACAAAATATCAAACAAAAACCTGCAAATAATCCAGATTACTTTCCTCTCATATCGATATAAGTATGTACAAGGAAATTTTATCTGCAGTTGTTTCAATTCTAGTTGTCGTTATAAGCGATCAAATCACAAATAAAAAATGTAAAAAATAAAGGAAACAAAATTATGTCAAAATTCCCACTAACTCAAGAACAGCTACAGTCACAAGCCCCAGCACTCTTCACGGAGGAACCCCATTTTGAAACAAGTGATAAGTATTGCTTCGTTTCTACCATCGATGTCATCAACGAAATCAAGTCTCTTAACTGGTATCCAACATCAGTAGAACAATCATCAGTGAAAGATGAAGACAAAGAAGGATACCAAAGACACCTCGTTCGCTTCCGTCACTTTGATGACCTACTAAACCCTAGAGAGAATGCAGTAGAGTTATTACTGTTTAATAGCCATGACAGAAGTACCGCTTTTTCCATCAGTGCTGGCATCTATCGCTTCGTTTGTAGCAATGGTCTCGTCATCGCTGAAAGTGTATTTGAGTCTTATAAGATTAAGCACATAGGAGACAGGTACAACGACATCCAAACAGCAATAGATAAGATAACTTCTTTCAAACCCCAACTACAACAGAGAATAGATAACTTTGAGTCTATTACACTCTCTCAGCAAGAGCAAGAATCATTCGCTCGTTCATCACTTCCACTTAGGTTCGAGAAACATCTGCAAGTAGATTACAAAGATTTACTTATTCCACACAGAGATGAGGATACTAAAGATGATCTCTACACAACACTAAATGTCATCCAAGAGAATCTTCTTCGTGGAAATATATCAGGAGTGAATAATACTACAGGTCGAAGATTTACCTCTCGTGAGATTACCTCTATTGGTAAGGATGTAGATGTTAATCAAGGACTATGGGATATAGCAGAGCGTATAGCTTCAATCAAACAGCCAGAGATGGCATTAGCAGCATAAGGATTACATCATGCAAAACGTAATAACTCAACCATCACAGCTAGAACAAGATTTAGTTGGACTACATCAAGATAGTTCTCAAAGTAAGGAGTGGTTCTATGATAGTGTTGTAACTATTTTAGAAAATAAGAATATATCTTCATACAGCAAAAGTGACCGTATAGCCGAAGCCTTTATGAGTTTAGATTCTAAGATAGACTATATCAAGGAACAGCAGAAGCTTCTAGCTAGTTTGAAAAAACAACTTGAAACTGCTAAGTCAAATGGTAAAGAAGAGGTATCAAAGGCTTTGTTATCGTTTGGGATAAATAAGCTTGAAGGTCTTGCAATATCAAGTATTACGGTATCTAAAGCTACAGATAAGAGTATTGCTAAGTTAGAGATATTAGATGAAAAATCTTTAATAAATGCTGGCTATTTTAGTGTAAATTTAGACACTGAAGCTGTTGAGAAAGCTCTACTCTCAGCAGACCAAAGACATGAAGTCGAACAGTTTGCAGATATGAGTATTGTATCTGTAAGTAAGCCAGCAACTATGCGTATCAATAAAAGAAAGTCGCTCTCTGATGAGCCTATCCAAATTCTAGCAGCGTAGGAGTAAATTATGCAAGAACAACAACACCCATTACAATTAGCCATAGAAGAGTTAAAGAGTATGCCTACAGTCAATATTAAGGGTAAGGCTTATACTCAGGTTTCAACTAGAATAAATGTATTCAGAAAGTATTTTCCACTAGCAACAATAGAAACACTTATGATTCATAATGATGACCATCGAGTTATTATTCAATCTAAAATCAAAATAGATGAAATAGTGGTAGCTACAGGATATGCGGAGGAAGTTAGAGGAGATGGAAACTTCATAAACTCTACCAGTGCAGTAGAAAATTGTGAGACTAGCTCTATAGGTAGAGTATTATCCGCCTTTGGATTAGCGGGTACTGAGTATGCATCATCATTTGAAGTGGCTAATGCAGTTGCACAACAAACAGGTAATCAATCTACAGCACCTACTCAGCAAAATAATAATTATGTGCAAGAGACACAGCAGCAGCAGCAGCAGCAACCTACCCAATCACAAAATCAAAACTATCAGCAGAGTTTTTCGCCACATGAATTTTCATCGTTGTATACATTGGGTCTTCAAGTTTTAGAACAAGGATCAAATTTAATCATCGTTGGTGATAGAGATATTGTCTTTAATTCTAAGGACTCTATAAAAGCTCATTCGTTCCGATGGGATAGTCAAAATAAGCACTGGTATCGTGCTATTAATCAGCAACAAACTGCTGCATAAATAAGGAAATCAAATGTTACAAGCAATGAAGGATCGAGCCTTATCAACAGGTGCAAAAATAGCCATAAATCAACATATTAAAGATTATGGAGAAATTGTAAAACTCAATCTAAACTCTAAATTCAAAAGTATGGACTTGGAAGTAAGGCTAGATGGAGAGAGTAAGAACCTAACAGTTCAGATAGAAAACTATGAAATTACAGAAGACAATCATCTGAAAATTAGCGGTATTACAACATCTAGGATTTGGATAAACAAACTAGCATCAAAATATCTTGAAGGTAAAGAGTTTAAAGTTCCAAATGAGTATGCCCAGATGTTAAGAGCTGTGGTTTAGGAGGATGACATGAGCCCAACTGTCTCGATAATTCTTTATATGTTTATTGGCTTAATCCTAGCTAGTTCACAGGAGGAGATGGAATCATGAGTAAACCACTCCTTTTGGGGTGGCTTCAAATAACCTTCTTTTTTTTAGATTTTACTTCTTATTTTCCCCTCTAACACACCGCACAAATGCTTTTCTTGAAACAGATAAGTGTTCTAAATAAGCATTTTGAAAGTTGATACTCATTTGATTTTCAGATACCCAGTAGTTCCATGCTTTAACTTGAATAAATGTTGAGTAAAAAGCTACACGATGAGTATTTTTAGCAGCTTTGTAATCAATTGTAGTACGAATTTCTTCCTTGCTTGGTAATCGCCAATCCTTGAAATCATCTAATTCTAGTTTCTCACAGTAATCAATAGCATTTTTGTGAGTTCGTAGCTTTTGGTTACCACCTTTTATGTTAAATACATATTCTCTCTTCTTTGAGTTGCTTATATCTTCTTTTGCATAAGCATCCTGCCACTGAAGTCCACGGTGATTATCATCAATGATACCGCCATTTCTTGTAAAGTTTTCTCCATATTTGATTTGTCTAGCAGTAAAATGTGTAGTTTTAACGTTCAATGCCTCTGATGTAATGAGTGCTAGAAGTAACATAAAGACTATCTTCATACTACTTCCCAATGCCCACGAGTACCACCAACTCGTACAATTAGATCCATTTTCTTAAGTTTAGCCACATTCTCTTCTATCTTTCGGACTGAGATTCCTACATGTTCTGCAAGCTTTTTAGCCCCTATCTTTGGCTCTTCTTTCATTTTTTCAATAATAAGTATTTGATTCTCTGTTAGATTACCGACCTTATTACCGACTTCATTACCGACCTTTGTAATTGCTTCAAGTATCATACCTAACATAAATTCAACAAAAGGTGTGCTTTCACCTTGAGCTGTTGCATCTTCTAATGCTTTATAATACTCTTGTTGATGATCTCTTACAATACTCTCTGTTGGTAGAGAAGAAAATAGAGAATTATATTTATGAAGAATTACACTTTGCCATAATCTTCCTATCCGTCCATTACCATCACTAAATGGGTGTATAAACTCAAATTCATAATGAAAAATACATGATTTTAGAAGTAAATGTTCATCACTACTCTCTAACCAATCAAATAGCTGAGACATCAATTCAGGGACTAAGTAAGCTTGTGGTGCGATATGTTCACCAACTCTAACATTTGAATTTCTAAATGCACCAGCAGTTTTCAAGATTCCATTCATTAATATTTTATGAGCATGTAGCAAATCACTCACTTTATCGTAATTATAATTTTCCAGCTCTTGATAAGCTTTAATGGCTCCTTCTACTTCTGCAACTTCAATCATCGTTCCAAGAACAGGTTTCCCATCTAAAATAGCTGTTATTTTCTCTTCACCTAGATAATTACCCTCTATCTCTAGTGTTCCTGCAAGAGTTCTAATACGGTTCTTCTTTCTTAGCATAGGAGCCACAACTTGAGGAGAATTAAATTCTAGTTTTGCAAGTTCTTCACTAATTTTACTTATAAGATTTACTATCTTTGTGCTGATTATATATGGTGGTTTATATGTACTCATCTTAACTAGCCTTCAACCCTTTAACAACCAAATCATAAACAATATTAGCAAGACCCTTGCGGATTCTCTCTTGACCTAGAACCTGAGTTGCAAGATTTTGGTGTGCATCTAAGCTCTCTATCACAGCATCGTTAATCGCATCTGCAAATCCACCCATCATAGCCTGCTCTTTAGTATTATTAGTTACTTGCTCTACAACCTTTGAGTTTTCCATAACCTTATCTTTAATGGTGCGAGCATAGTTGAGCATATCATCATCTGTCAGCTCACCCTCAAAGAGTGCATTCATATGACCGATGATTTGGGAGAGCAGCTCTTTTTCAGGGTCTTTTGCGATTGCACCTCCACCTTCTGTTCCCGGGAGTATGCCATCACCATCTAATCCAAGATTCTTTGTCTTTTGCTTATGTAACTTATAGTGTGTCAGTTCCACAGATGAAATATCTATAGGGTCTTTTTCATCATAAGTTTTAAGATTCGGAATCAACGCTTTCACAAATGCCCACAGCTTCAGCAGGTCTTCGTCTGCATAGTCCACTATCTGCGATAAGAACTCGTACATTCGCACAAAGCTGATAAGGTCTTTTTTGAAAATATCCAATGCATTCTTTACTTCGTTAGCCTCTTTAAGGTCTAGCTCGTAATTATGAATTGCTTTGTCGTCCTTCTCTCTCTTTGCGATAGCAAGATTAGCTTTAATTCCATTTATCAACTCAAGGGCTTGTTTATATTGCACCTTGTATCTATCAACTGCTGGTTTTATTGCAGAACTCATAGATGCTTGAGTACCTTTAGGGTCAAAGAAAGCTTTTGCATAGTTCTCAACTTCTGCTGTAGTAAAGATTGTGCTTGCCTCTAACTTCGTCTGCATGTCGTAGATAATATTAGGGTTTGTTACATCTTCTAACTCTGTAGTATTGTAGTAAGGCTCAAATGCCTCTTTAATATCTTCAGTCTCATTAAAAAAGTCTAGTATAAATGTCTGCTCTTTTCCTGCATAAGTTCGGTTGAGTCGTGAGAGAGTTTGCACACAATCAACACCGCCTAACTTCTTATCTACATACATTGCACATAGCTTTGGTTGGTCGAATCCTGTCTGAAACTTATTGGCAACTAACATCACTTGGTAATCATTAGTATCAAATGCTTTTCGCATCTCTCTACCTCTAAGGTTCGGATTCATATTAGCTTCTGTATATTCTTTCTCTGCACCCTCTATATCATCAGTAATCTTTCCTGAGAATGCAACCATCGCCTGCATATGTTCTTCAATCTTATTCTCTTGTATATACTTGTCAAATGCTAGTTTGTATCTAACAGCAGCTGCTCTACTTGATGTTACTACCATCGCTTTTGCTTGACCATCTAGTAAGTGTGCTACATGTGTGCGAAAATGCTCACAGATTATCTCTATCTTTTGGGCGATGTTGTGAGGGTGAATGTTTAGCCACTTAGCAATCTTTACTTTAGTTCGCTTACTCTCGACCTCTTCATCATGATTCATATCACTATGTTCTAGTTTGTAATAGAGCTTATAGGTAGTGTATCCCTGAAGAACATCTAGGATAAATCCCTCTTGGATAGCTTGTTTCATTGTGTATAGATGAAAGGCATGAGGCTTATTTGTCTCCGATGGTGCTTCATCTGGGTGTGGAAGAACACCGAACATTTCTAGTGTCTTTGTTTTTGGAGTTGCAGTAAAAGCATAGAAGCTTAGACTACTACTCGCACTTCTTGACTCAAGTTGAGCTGTGATAATATCTTCTGCACTTAGCTCCACTCCCTCTTCAATCTGCTCTGCCGTTAATACCTCTCGTAACTGTTTAGCAGTTGAGCCTGTCTGTGACGAGTGAGCTTCATCAGCGATGATGGCATAGCTATTATCTTTAAATGTTGAGTCATTTTCTATAGCTTCTAGTACAAATGGGAATGTTTGTATAGTGGTGATGATTACCTTCGCACCTCTTTTAAGTGCTGCACCTAGCTGTTTTGCTTTAGATTCATTAGAACCCTCTCTTGTAATCCCAACAACCACACCCTCTTTATGCTCGAAGCTTGATATTGTCTCTTGGAGTTGATTATCCAGTACAGTTCTATCTGTAATAACAATGACTGAATCAAACACGGATTCCTCTGCATCATTGTGAAGTGAGGAGAGTTGATGAGATAGCCATGCGATAGAGTTTGACTTCCCTGAACCTGCTGAGTGTTGAATTAGATAATGGTTTCCAGAACCTTTAGCCTTTGTATCGGCTAACAGCTTTCGCACCACATCCAGTTGATGGTATCTTGGAAAGATAAGAGTTTCACTTTTACTTTTTTTACCTTGATGATCCTCTTTATCTTTTACTTCTAAGTGAACATATCTAGCAATAATATTTAAGATAGATTCTCTCTCTAGCACTTCTTCCCATAGGTAGCTAGTTGCATATCCTTTAGGATTAGGTGGATTACCTGCACTTCCATCTTCACGACCTTTATTAAATGGTAGGAAGAAAGTTTTAGCACCTGCAAGCTTTGTGGTCATATAGACTTCATCTGTACTTACTGCAAAGTGAACTAAGGCTCTTCGTTTAAACTCTAGGAGTGCATCGCCTTTGGCTGGTCTATCGTACTTGTACTGTTTGATAGCATCTTGAACATTTTGAGTGAAGTCTGTCTTTAACTCTAATGTAGCGATGGGGATACCATTGAGAAAAAGCACTAAATCTATTCTCTCATTTCCACTCTTCGTTGTAACTTCTTGAACAACTCTAAGTATGTTCGCATCATATTTTGTTTGAGTATCAGGATTATGTAGTTCTGGTTTAAATTGGCATAGCTTGAACTTTGAACCGATGTATTTGAGTTCGTTCCTAAGATAGAAAAGTGAGCCTTGCTTGTCCATCTCTTTTGCTACATGTTTAACGAGAACAGCATCAGTCTTAACACCCTCTCTTTTTTGCATTTTTTCGTAGGCTTGAGGCTGAGTAGATTTTATGTAAGTAATGAGGTCTTCAGGATAAAGGGAGAGTTCTCTATCGTATCCACTTGCATTACCCTCAACATAGTTGCTTGATGTTAGATGTTTAACTATCTCTATCTGGAACTGTCTCTCTTTGTGTTTGCTCATATTTTCTATCTCCTGAAATTAGCTATCGAATAAGAAATACCCATAAAATAGGGGTTCTCTTAGTTGTTTATTCTATATATGCAATTGCTATCGAATAAGATTTATATCTATATTACTCAAAAAAACATTCCTTAATCCATCAATCTCTTAAGTATATCACTAGGAAAATGGAACTTTCCTCTACTGTAAGGTGTATGATTAATTCTTCCACTCAGTGCAAGTTCATCTTCTGTCATGTTGAAGTATTTTAACATATGCACCATGTCATTCATATTCCCAATTACTGAACGGTCTGATGTTTTCATGTAGGTTATACTTTCAAGAGAATCTAGCATCTTCACTATCTGAGGTAAAATGAAATCATCTCTTCTCAGAAGTTCTGCTAAACGAGACTTGAGTATCTCTGCTAAGTTTTTCATCTCTTTTTTTGTGACTCCGTAAAGAAATATAGAGTACAAACTCTCATTATGTGTAACAAGCAAACATTTCTTTCTACCTATCATAAAGATATTACCATGCCAAGATGTAAATGCATCAGAATCTTTTGGTAGCTCTGTTGTTTTTACTCCGACCATGTCTTGTAGTTTTTTTGTTGCTTGAATTATCATTAGCTATCAGAACTCTTATCTAAAATAAGTTTTCTCTCTCGTAGGAGTTCAGCTTGTAGCTCTTCTTCACTTGGTAAAAATGGAAGATATTTTGAACTATAGAGCTGGTTAGAGTCGCTAAGAACACTATACTTTGCAACTGCTTCTGACTTCTCACTACATAGAATAAGACCAATAGTTGGGTTATCATCTTCACCCTTGTGAAACTTATCATACACTCGTACATAAGTATCCATCTGCCCCACATCTTGATGAGTTAGTTTTCCTAATTTTAAATCTATCAGAAGAAAACATTTGAGTTTGAAGTTATAGAACACTAAGTCTATATAGAAGTCTTGCTCCTCTACATGTAGCCGTTGCTGTCTTGACACAAAAGCAAATCCTCTTCCCAGCTCTAGCAAGAACTGTTGCAGGTTATCCATCAGGGCTTGTTCTATATTTGACTCTAGCAGTGATTGGTGTGGTAAGTTCAGAAAGTCAAATATATAGGGATCTCTTAATACATCTTTAGTCGCCACTCTAAGATTTTCAACTTTTTCATTTGCTTCTTGCTTTAATGGTAGTTTCTCTTTACTCGAAAGTAATCTTTCATAATAGAGCTTACTGATTTGTCTATCTAAGGCTCTAGCACTCCAATGATTTTCAATACTTTCAGTTATATACCACTCTCTAGCATCTTTGTTTTCTAGTCTAATGAGTCGTACATAGTGTGTCCAACTCAATTCGGCATTCACTGACTGCCAAATTGGAAAGGTGTTGTAAAACTGTCTCATATTTCTTAAGTTGCGAACTGTGAAGCCTTTACCAAAATCCTGTGTTAAAGTCTCTGCTATACCATCTAGTTGCTTCTTCCCATACTCAGCCCGTTCACTGCCATTTTGTTCATCCTCAACTATAAGTCTACCGATGTTCCAGTATGTCTGAACCATAGTCGTGTTTATGGTTTGCTGTAAATACTGTCGTGATGTATGGAGGAGTGTTTTAATGTCTTCCAGTAAAGGTTTATTTATTATTTCATTCATACATTAATCTTTAAATATCTTTTTTACTTCTGTTGCATTTTTGACAAATTCTTGAAATGGTGTACCATCACCATGCTTTCCGTCGAGAGTTTCACTCGCATTATGTGCGATAGTTTGTATAGAATTTTCTATTAATTTTAACAACATTTCCTGATCACCTTTCTCTAATTGTTCAATCTGTGTTTTATAACTATCATATGATTTAGCAAGGGCTTCTTTATGAGCATACTCCTGTTGAAGCCTTTGTGTTTCACTTCGTCTCTTACTTGCAAAGATGGCTAACCATACTAATGGTACATATAAAGGTAGTTTATGCAATAAACTTGTAAATGTTTTATCTAATGTATCGGCATTTGCAAAGCTATATATTCTGTTTCCACTTTCTGCTATTTGTTCTATCTGAATAAAAGATAAAAATGTAGCTATAAACATAACAGTGACCGATCCAATAAAAAGCCAATTCCAATGTTTAATAGGGTCAGTAAAAGAATCTTTTAACTCCTTATATGCACTTGCAAGTCCAGCACTTGTAGCACCAGGTAATAATGCTTCAATTTTTTCAAATAAAGCCTTATGCTTAGTATTCTGAGTTGTTTCAAAGCTAGTTAATTGATTAAGTCTAGTATCTAATTCTTGTTTTAGCCCTTTTTCTCTAAGTTCTGTTTCTTCATTGAGTTCACCAAAAATTTCTTCATAAAACTCATCAAATTCTTTTATTTCTGATTTAATATGTTTAAGCTTTTTTTGAGCTTCTACAACATCAGATTCTAATTCTTCCTTAGCAGTTTTTAGTGCAGATTTAATTGAAATTTTATCTTCTTCTTCATCATCTTCAAATGCTTCATCATACAGTAGTTGTAGTTCTTCATGTTTACGAGTGAAATTTCCTTCTATCTCTTCTATGGTATCTTTAATAGAAGTATCTTCATCAGTAGAGTTAAATAATGTATCAACATACTCATCAATCTTTCCACGAGCTTCCTCAGCCGCTTCAAATTCATTTTTTGAGTTAGCTTCATATGTGTCAATTTTACCTTTAGATACTTGTATCTCTCCAAGTTCTTTTGTTGCAGATTTATTGAACTTTTCAAGGCTCTTTTCCATCTCTGTACTGTAGGCTTTTACAGAGGCGAGTAATGTTTGTCTTATACTACCTTCTGCAAGCATATATGGACGAATATATGTGAGAAGATTATCTGCACTTGCATTAGCATTCGTAATGTGACCTATATTTAGATTTGAGTTAAAACTATTGATTTGGTTTCTACATTCTGTTGCTTGCTTGTTGTATGAATCCAAAAGATTTGTTGGAAATAGCTCGGGATCAATATTCTCAAGAGAACTATCTAAATATGCTATTACCTTTTTTAATCGTGCTAACTCTTGAATAGCAGTTGGAACAGAATTATCAGGTTCACTTTCTTCTAGTTTCTCTTTCAAGTCTTCCCATGTTGCTCTAAAAGCATGATTTTCAAAGTTTTCAATCCATCTTGACATTATGCACTCTCCATATTTATTTCTCTCACATCAATCTTACCAGTAACAGCCGAGCTGATTAGGGCTGTTCGTTTCTCTTTTAGTAGGTCTATGGCTTTGGTTGATTTGGTTATTAGGTTGTCAATTTTTGAGGTTTTATCATCTATATGCCTAACAATTTTTTCCTGTTCCTCTAAAGAGGGCAAAGCACATACTGCACTAAGTACATCATCATTTGATAGATTTGCTTGTTTCGTACCAGCTGGCAGTGCATAAATTTGGGTTAAGTATTGTTCCGACTTCATGATATATGATAGATACTTAGTTGCTACAAGTTTATTATTTGGTATCATTTTTGCAACACGCTGATTTAATCGATACTCACCTTTTTTGTCAACGGTAACAGCATACCCATAGTCCCTTTTTCCCAATGTACCTGTTAGTGATATTATCAAGTCGCCTTCAGCAATCAAAAATTCTCTAGTCTTTTTAGCTACATCTAGTGATATAAAGGTAGGTTGTCTATCAGTATGAAATTTACTTTGATATACATTCCCAATCTTGATAATTTGAATACCTTCATCTTCAAAATCAGAAGTTGCATAAGCATAGCCACCCTTAATGGATGAAATTCTTTTAAGTTGTAATGCTTCCCAACCCACAGGAATCTCCCCCAACCACTCAACCCCACTATCTTTCATAGCTACTGTGCTGTCTAGTCCACGAGTTACCGCAGTTGAGATGACTGCTTGGCGTTTCTCTTTGAGTAGTGCTATAAGTTTTGTCTGCTTTTCGATGAGGGTGTCTATTTTTGCTGTGGCAAGGTCAAGGTAGTTGGCTATTGTTTGTTGTTCTTGGAGGGGTGGGACAGAAATATATAGGTTCTCTAGTACATTCATACCTATATTTTGTTGTGTGCCATAAGTCCAATAAAGTTCAACTGCTTTCTGAAAGTTACTTGACCTTAAATAGTTTAATAAGTAATAAGAGTTTAAACTTGTACCTGCTCGGAATACGGCAAGAGGAGACCATATATTGAAATCAATTCGATTATCAACTATAGCGGTAACACCTGTTGTAGCCCCTGATTTAATCATATAAACATCATGAAGTTTAGGTGAATACTTTTGAGAATATTTGTTATTAGCTTCTATTGAAATATGACCTCTGATTTTATCAAAGTTAATATACCCTTTAGATATTGCTTCTGCTGACACAAAAGGAACTCCAGTATCTAGGAAGTCTGGTGTTTCATGTGGTCCATCCGTAATAGGTACAGACAACATATTCTTAATCTTTGTAGAAATCCAATGTTTAGGAATTTCACCCAACCACTCAACACCGCTATCTTTATACTTAGGATACTTACTCATAGAAAGACTCCTCGGGGTGAGCCATATATAGAGGCTAGAGGAGTGCTGTTAGTAGAAGTATATCCAAAAATATTATATCTCACGAAGCATCTCCATTATCTCCGCATTAAGTGTTTCTAACTCTGCATCTATCTCTTCTAACTCTCTAGGTGGAGTGTACTCGTAGAAGTGTCTGTTAAATGGTATCTCATATCCAACAATCCCAACTTTACCATCTTTAGCATCTCTCTTTTTCTCATCTATCCAAGCTAATGGAACATGTGGTGTTACTTCCCTTACGAAGTATTCGTTTATGTCTTCCCCAAGAGGTATGTTCTCATAGTCTCGTAGGTCTGCATTAGCTTCTAGCTTCCCTTTGGAGTCACGACATAACTCCGCTTCATCATCATGAACTGAGATATGCTTCTGCACAAGCTTGAACTGACTCGCTGTAAGTTTTGCTGTTATGTTCTTATCTAACTCTTTTTTGAACTCTGTACGGCTCATAATCTTACTTGATTCTATTGCACTTAGTGCCGTGAGTATATCTGCCCCAAGTTCTTTTATTTTGATGAAAGCCTTATCATTTTGAAGTGACTCTAACTTGTCTGCATCATGAGGAAAGTAACTAAGCTGTAGTGGTCGCTCAACTGTAATTCGTCTGTATCCAAAGTCGGTTGTGTTAAATATCTTAGATATTTTTGTTTCGCTAAACTCGCCATTTAATCTTACGATGTCGCCTATCTGCTCTTCATCCAAGAACTTACGCTTAGAACCTAAAGATTTTCTCATCGCATTACCCATACTTGAAGCATTGATGAGTTGTACCTTACTTTTTCGATTCGTAGCCTTGTTGTTAGTAAGTATCCAGATGTAAGTAGCGATACCAGTGTTAAAGAACATATCGTTTGGCATGGCTACTAAACTCTCAAGCATATCGTTCTCTAGGATGTAACGACGGATTTCACTCTCGCCACTTCCTGCACCACCAGTAAAGAGAGGAGAACCGTTGAGGATTATACCTATACGAGAACCTCCCTCATGTTGTGGTCGCATCTTTGAAATCAAGTGCATTAGAAACAGGAGTGAACCATCACTTACTCTAGGAAGACCAGCACCAAAGCGACCGTTAAAGCCTTGGCTCTCATACTCATCTACTACAGCCTTTTGTACTTTCTTCCACTCCACACCAAAGGGAGGATTTGAAAGCATATAGTCAAACTTATCATTTTCTAGTTGGTCATCGCTAAGAGTGTTCCCGTGCTTGATGTTCTCTACAGGTTGACCCTTAATCATCATGTCAGCTTTACAGATAGCATACGACTCGCCGTTAAGCTCTTGACCAAATGTTACAAGGGTAGCGTCTTGGTTGAGTTCATACACATACTCGCTACCACTAGATAGAAACCCACCAGTTCCAGCGGTGGGATCATAGAGGCTTCTAACAACACCCTTTTTTGTGAGGACTTCATCATCTGTTGAAAAGAGAAGTGAAGTAGCAAGTCGCACCATGTCTCTTGGTGTAAAGTGTTCCCCTGCCGTTTCGTTTGATGCTTCAGCAAACTTTCTTATTAGCTCCTCGAACAGTAGCCCCATCTTATGATTGGATACAGCATCAGGGTGAAGGTCTATAGATGCGAACTTCTCTACAAGCAAGAAAAGTAAGTCCGACTCATCAAGCTTCTCTATCTGCGAGAAAAACTCATACTTCTCGAATATCTCTCTAGCATTAGCACTAAAGTCATTGATGTAGCTTTCAAGGTTCTCTTTGATGTTGTTGGAGTCACTCATCAGCTTAGAGAGTGTGAACTTTGATGTGTTGTAGAAGCTGTGACCAGATTTACGAACTAGGAACTGCTCCATAGGGATACCAAGACTCTTACGAGCTTCATTCTCTGCAAGAACATCTTCTCTTGTTGGCTCTAGCACACACTCTAATCTTCGCAGTAGTGTTAATGGTAAGATAATTTTTCCATAGTCGGATTGTTTGTAATCGCCACGAAGTAAGTCTGCTGTTGACCAGATAAGAGCTGAGATAGATTGTTCTGCCATTGATGTTTCCTGATAATATATATTGTTGTTAATTATAGCTTATGAAGATTAGAAAGCTATGAAATTAGAAATGAATTTGGCATCCAAAATTGACATATTTTGCTTAAAAATGCCATAATTTATATACCTTTGGCATCAAAATAGTGCAGAAACTACTACTTTTGGCATCGCTAAGTCAATGGTTTTTCAAAGTACCTCTCAAGAAAAGTTTAAGTTTTTAAAAATAGAAATCTCTTGTTAGCCCCTTGAGTTAGTTGTTCTGAGTGATTTGTGAAAAACAAAACTCAAATAAATCCCCAGAGAAATCACTTTTTTGATTTTCAAAACAGGTGCTTTAAATCCCTGTTTTCAGGGCTAAAATGGACTTATTCTAAAATAGTGTCCACTGGGCACTTTTCTTAAGTATGGCTGAGCTACCCCGAGACAGATACACTTCTATTACCGTAAGAGGGGTAGTTGAAATAAATGATTACTTGAGGGAACCAGAAAAGAGAGTAGGATATTTTTGTTTCAATTGTTTAAACTCTGCATCAAATTTATCCCATTCACTAACATCATGAGAGCTACTATCAGCATATAGCTGTGCTAGTGTGTCATCCCCCATTAGTTAATTCAGGGATAGATTTCTCTAGCAGGCTAGTTCCATATCTGCACTTGTGTTTTCTACTGTTTTTCCTTTTGTTATATATAAGTAGTCGAACTTCTTGTTTTCACATATAGTGTGTTTATCCCTCAGCATAAGCTTCCAAAGACTATTTTGAAAATTTAAACTTTGGATTACCCTTGTAGAATTCAACTGCCTTATCAAAGGTACGAGATTCCATTCCAAGCACCTCCAGTACCTTTCCTTTTATTCCTCTTTCTCCACGCTTCTTCAAGAACTTAGCAATACTCTTTGCAGTAAGTCTGTTCTTGTGCATCCATTTGAGGAACTTATGCTTAGCTGCTAACGCTTGTCTAATCTTATGATAGTCCTTAAGTGGTGGAAGTTGACCTCCGTGTAAGAAGCCAACAAAATTTAAGAGGACTTTCTCTATAGAATCATATTTAAATATGTACTTCACTTTCATATCTACAGAGTAGATTGATGTGTTTACATTCAACTCCTCAGTTATTTTTCTTGATAGCTTCTGTAAAGACTCTTTGGAATCAAAAATATCTTGAACATCCCAACTACTAAGCTGCTGCTCTATACGAAGTTCAAAACGAGTCAAAACGGTAGAATAGATTCCCATCTGATTTGCTTTGTCATAGACAAGTAACTTGGTTTTATTTTTACCGTTGAAGTAAACGCTGCTTTGACAGAAGCCCATAATCTGTTTGGAGTGAACATGTCTATCCATCAGGAACTCATCCCAGTTCTTCTTTACATCAAAAGCAACATCAATTCTTGAAATTTTGACTTTAGATTGAGAAAAATAAGACATCAAATTCTGAGCGAAATGATGTTGAGAATTCATACATATGCTATAATTCATAAGTCCTCCAATTTGAAATGTTAAAGTTTTTGAAGAGAAGTGATATACCACAGTTATGGAATGTTTTCCCGCCAAGGTTATTTTCCATTTTCTCATGTAATCTGATCCCGTTATCTCTGAATAAATCAAATTGTATCTTTTTGCAAATCTCATAACATCAAACTTGTTTAATCCCCAATATTGAAGATACACTGAATCTATCCCAACCGTTGCATACATTGGTCTTTCGACCAATGATGGGGCTGTGCTTGAATTAGACACATTAACTACTCTACTTCCATTAATTGAGTTTCAATGAATATTGATACTTCACTTAGAGGAAAAAGTATTCTTGCCTTCGTTCCCTCGCCCATACGCTTAAAGTTTGGTAGCCCTCTTCTACTCTTTAATTGACGGTCTATTGTGGAGAGTGATACTCCTAGCTCATTTGCTAGTTCATGTCTGTTAATCGCTACTTTGTTGTACTTGCTTGTTAAATATTGAAATGTTTCCGACATCTCGTTTCCTGTTGGCTAAGCGCTTAGCCTTTGAATTACAATTGTTATTATTAAAATATTCAAAATTTAAGGATAGAGTACATTCTAGGAGCTAGGTAGCTCCGATTATGCTAGTAAGTGGGAATATATGAGGGTTGTTAGCAAGTAAAGAGTATTAAATTAATAAAACCTTATATACATTTGAAGATATTGTATAGTTATTCAATTGCGCATGCAGCTTGCTTGTCCATGCTTTGTATTCATCAATTGAAATGTCATCAAGGGAAGCTAAGTTAAATAATATACTTGGTTCTATTGATTTGAAATTTTCTTCAAGAATACTCATATCTAAAACATTAGTATTATCTATCTCATCGGTACTAGAGAAGTTTTTTCGCACAAGTCTTTTATGAATACTGATAGACTCATCTGAATATACTAATTTCAAATACTCACCAGATATTAGATTAATTATTTCTTGTTTTTTCTTTGAAATGTAGTCAGTTCTAAACTTAATATCTCTATTTTTACTTGCGGGTCTATAATCAAAGTAAGGCATAAAGTTTTCATATTCTACACTACCTAACTTACTTTCAAGAAGCTTACTTAATTCATCAACATTTGTTATTCTAAATATCTCTATTAAGTCATACATAATCAAGGATCGTGCTGTAGCTAAATCGTAATACTTACCATTATTAAAAGTAAATACACGAGACTCTTCTTCTTTCAATATTAGCTCTGGCATTGACATTGCTGAGTATGTACCAAACTTATTTTCCAAATCCTTATCAAATTTAGCATCAATGTCACCATCCCAAGCTAATGAGTCTGCTTGTGCTAAGTATGACTTTAGCTTGCTTATAATTACTTCATTGCTATCTAAAGGGTTAATCTTAAGGTATGTTGCAGGAAGTAGATGAGATAGCCATCTTTTTTTTCCTTCTATATCAGAAAATTCATCTAAATCTACAGGGTACATCTTCTTAATTTTATCTTTATTGATTTCTAAAGTATTAGCTATTTGTTCTTCGGGACTCTCGTCATCGGCATACTTGTTATAGATGTAAGAGTACCAAATATTATTTCCACTGTAATGTTCCTTTGCACATGAATCATCAAACTCAATCCAATTAGAAAGTTGGTAGTTCATTGCCTTCTTGCCTGTTGCTATATCCCCTCCAGAGTATAGAAACATTTGATTTAATGTATGAATAACATCATCTTTATCGTACTGGGAAAATGAAAATTTATCATTGTTCTGCCCATCATAAAGTCTGTACAATATTACTAGATTGATAAAGTATGGGTTTCGCTTCATTAGCTCAAAAGCTGCATGTTCTCGGGTAAACACACCCTTAACTAGCCACTGCTTATACTTTTCAAATATTAAGTCTATACACTCATCTTTTTTCATATCTCTACTCCAATATCTTTCTAACTTTATCTATTGATGGCTTAACATACCGTTCAGTCATCTTTACACTAGCGTGATTCATAGCTGCCATTAATGAAAACACATCTAAGCCCTTGTATGCCAAATATGTTGCGAATGTATGCCTAAAGGTATATAAAGTCACTCTATTGATTCTATCATTAGGCTCAAGCCCAACATTAAAAAGCTTATCCATCTTTGGTTGTATTCTATCAAGAATACTTTGATACGATATATGATTATTCTTATCTAATCTAGGATTTTCACGATAAAACAAATATTCATCTTGCTTAAGATTTTTCGTCCACTCTCTTAGAATTGGTAATAGTCTTCTTCCAATAGGATTAGTGTATTTAGGTCTTCTTTTCATAGCCTTGAAAGTAATGTCTTTTTTTCTAGTATTTACATCTAACTTTCTAAGTGATATAACAGCATCAGGTCTAGCACCCGTAAGAAGAGAAATTACAGTAAATAGATGTGCCTTTGGATTATGTTCTATACTTCTGAGTAAGAGTATCACTTCCCTCGCACTCAATACCCGTTCCCTTTTGTTATCAAGTTTGAGTTGCTTTATCTTTTTTGCTGGACTAGCGATGTTGATAACATCACGATCGATGGCATGGTTAAATATTGATTTTAAAATAGCAAGAAAATAGTTTACTGAGGCTGGAGCATACTCTTCTATCAAGTCGGATTGGAACTGTTCAATATCTTCAAACTTTATGGCTAATACATTTTTCTTTCCAAAGAGTGGAGCAATCTTATCGTTATACTTATTGATACTATCTTGATAACTTTTCATTTTTGCTTTATCTTTATAGTAGCGGTCAGCTAAATCTTGAAAAGTAATTATGTTTTTCTTTCGCTTCTTTTGAATTAAAAGAGCTTCAGGGTTGTCCTTATTCTTTGCAAGTGCAGCAATTCGTTGGTTTTTTGCATCTGCAATCCTAAAGCCTTCTGAGTGACGACCAACTTTAACATCTTGAGTTTTTCCATAAGTATCTTTGTATTTGAAATAATAAGTAAAATCATCATTTATCAATGGGTACTTATAGAGACCAATTTCATCTTTTATCTTAACTAGCTTCGCCATTTTTCCAACCTATTTCCAACCCGATATGAGTTTTATTGACAGTTAGTGACATTATAGCAAAAAATGATTATTGAATTGAAGCCCTAAGTTGTGGTATTTAAAGAGAATTGACAGTTGTTGATATTTTATGAAAATAGGTAGCTATGATGATTATCAATCATTAATATCATGTATCTATCCCTAAGATTTTATAAAACAGAGTATATCTACTTCGCTCTTTTATTTTACTTTAGTATCTA
>Ga0256837_1001135_pt1 | contig 19045 bp, 19 predicted proteins | sample 4562384metaG_FD_185976 | JGI IMG/M metagenome (GOLD analysis project Ga0256837, IMG submission 185976) | Hydrothermal vent microbial communities from Guaymas Basin, Mexico - 4561-384 | ecosystem: Environmental > Aquatic > Marine > Hydrothermal vents | place: Mexico: Guaymas Basin | collected...
AAACCAAAGGATAAAAAGCTAATTATGAAACGAATTCATGATTCTTGTAGGAATAATCCATTTTTTTTAGGAAATCCGACTAAGATTTCTTATGATTAGCTTAAAATTGTATGAAAATGACCTAGTTCCACTTTGACCGATTATGCATATTTTATCTAAAGGTTGACCCTCTTTTGTATGCCCTTTTGGATAAATTAAATCTAATTTTAAATCTGTAAATTGTTTGTAATTTCTTATCTCTAAATTTTGTATTTTCATTTTGTAACCACCGATAAAAAGGGAAATATTTTAAATATAAGTTTAGCATAAATAAACTGCTAAAAGAGAGAATAGAATGGATTATAATTGTAAAATGGAAGAGGTGTTATAACACCTCATAAATCCACATAAAAATAGTTCTAATTAAAAGTTATAAACCAAATCAAAACTCAAACTTGTTTGAGAGTGAGTTGTTTCACTTGATTGATTTACAAAGTTTGTATAATCAATAGTTACTTCGGGAGCATAAACATAAGCAATAGCGATAGAAGTTTGTTCTGTTATATCGTAAGAAGCACCAACAGTATAATGAGATTCTAAAATACCTGGAAAACCTAAAGTATTAAATGTATTTACTAATCCAGCTGAAAGACCTGCACTATTTACATTTGCTCTAGTTTGTTCACTAATCGGACTATCTGCAAAATTATATCCAGTACGAATTGCCCATCCTTCTGTTAAATACTCATACCCGATAGAGATTATATCTTGGTCTTCCCAATCAAAATCTTGATACCCTTTAGCATCTGACCATTTAATCTGTTTATAATCAAGAGCTATTGTATGCTGTGCATATTTATAACTAGCACCTATCCCTATCTCAGCAGGAGTTGATAAAGCGTCATTTTTATAGTTTACTCCCATAGCACGGATAGCAGAAGTTAATACACTTTTATAGAACATATCTATTTGTGATTTATACATTGCACCAACTGTAAAATCATTTATCTGATACGCTAAACCTAAGTTATAACCAAATTTAAGGTCTTGTGCTACACCTGAACCAACATTTTTATCTGCAGTAACTTTAGCCATCTCTGCACCAATTATATTCATATCAGTTACACCTTGAGCTTTCATCCCATTAGCAACCATAGCTTTTTGAAGATTTTGAGACATATTATAATTAATATCTAAAGAACCATATTGTAAAAGAGGTGTGATACCTACACTAAAATTATTTTTTGTATAAGCTAATGGCATTGCAAACTGCATAAGTTGTAAGTTTGTAACCATCTCCATCTGACCACTATTTTTACTACCACGATAATCAACACCCATACCAGCTGTTCCCCAAATCCCGATACCCATATAAAAATTATCATTCACTTTTCCTGCGATAGAAACTTCAGGAATAACATTTAAGTCTGAGGCACTTGAACCTGTACCCGATTCATCACCTAAATCTCCTAAATTGATATTATTTTTATTTTCAACATCTGGCATAAAAAACATACCACCAAAAGATACTTCAGTTGCTTTAACAGAAGTGATGAGTGAAACATTGGCAAGACCAGATTCTGCACCATGAGAAACACCAATACCTGTTCCACCCATTGCTCGAGCTTTAGCTCCTGTTGCTATGAGGTTTGACCCATTTGTTGCATAAACAGATGTTGTTCCTAGTGCTAAGGCTACAACTAAAGTTAGTTTGATAGTTTGTTTCATATTTTATCCTTATTAACAAAATTTAATAATTTATTTACTATTTTGAGATATTATAGGTGATAACATCTTAAAATGAATTAAAAACTCAGCTTTAAAGCATCAAAATATTCCTCTTTTCTATTTAAGTTCATAAATAGAGAACTCTTTTCAAAAAAGATATAGTTTGTTTTTGAATTTTTAAGAAGAAACCCTAATTTATGATTATCTTTATGTAACATATCTTGAAAGCTTTGCTCTAAAGAACGATGATAAATTCCACATAGAGGTTGTATACCCTCTTTCGTTTTAGCAATAGTTGCATCATACTCTTCACCATCATTTTCAAAAAGTTCTTTAATCTCTTTATTCCCTACAAAAGGGGTATCTACACTTATCACAAAGATTTTCTGAATTTTGAATTTTTGAAAGATAGCTACAAATCCTGTGGTGGGAGCATATATTTCTTCAGCTGTTTTTATATCTTCAATAAAAGAGGCTTCAAAATCAAACTTAGTTTTATCTTTGCAAGATATATACACATTTTTAAAAATCTTTTTCAATCTATAAAGTTGAAACTCTGTAAGTGTTGAAAAATCACCAAAGGGAAGAAGAGCTTTATCCTCTCCCATTCGTGAACTTTTTCCACCTGCAAAGATGATACAAGGGGTATCTATCATCTATTTTTTAATCAACTCTACTTCTATGCGTCTATTCTTAGCACGACCATCTACTGTATTATTATCTGCAATAGGATTTTCCTCTCCCATACCGATAGCTGAAACTCTTTTTGCTGACACCTTATTTGCAATTAGCATCTTTTTAATAGCATTTGCTCGTTTTTGAGATAATTTTTTATTATAACTTCGACTTCCCTTATTGTCTGTATAGCCAATAACTTTTACATTATATGTTTTATTATTACTTAAAAAGTCAGCTAACATTAATACTTCCTCTTTGGAAACTTCTGTTAACTCAAAAGATTTATATTTAAACTCTATATTTAATTGAATAATATTTCTATAACTCTTATCTCTTTTAATACATCCTTGTGTATCAACAGTAGTATTAAGAGGGGTATTTGGACATCTATCTATCGAATCTTTAATTCCATCTTTATCACTATCCTCATCTATTCTACAACCATTTGAATAAACTCTTGCACCCTTAGGAGTATAGATACATTTATCGACCGAATCTTTAACACCATCTCCATCATAATCACCATCTATCATGCAACCATTTTTATCAACTTTTGTATTTAGTGGAGTATAGATACATTTATCAGCATAATCACTTATACCATCATGGTCTTGATCACTCTCAATAACATTACTTTTTTCATGCACGGCAAAACTATTTGATTTTTCCTCTACAATGGCCTCTTCGCTCTTTTTTACCTCTATTATCTCTTCAACAGCTTCATTTTCAGAAAACTCATCTTTTTTACTCTCTTCATACATATCGGTAGTTTCATCATCTTGCACTTCATCATCAAGATTAGTAATAATTCCATCACTCTCTAATGGGTCATAAATAAGTAACTCTTTTTTCTCAGATGTTCCAAAAGCAAAAGTTAAACCAGCTAATATTGTAATATTTGAGTTCCAATCTCCATTATTATGGTCAAAAATAGAAAGGAACTCTGTTTTTAAAGCTATATTTTTTGTAAAATTAAATTTTAATCCAACACCAATATTAAGAGAAGTTGTATAATAATCTTTAGGTTCACTCATCATATCAAACCCAAAACCCATCTTTGCAAAAGGTGTTATATATTCTGTGTCATATTGATAAATACCATTAAGAGCAAAACGATAAATATCTGTTTCAATTGTATTATCATACTCCCCTTTAGCATAGGTAAATGAAAGTTCAGGATGAATAAAATAGTTTTGATTAAATTGTAGTTCCATACCTGTAACTAACTGACTTTTAAGAGTGTTATTATTATGAAAAAGGTCATAATCTGATTCTGGAGTATTTGAACCTATAACTGGAGTAAATTCATATTTGAGAGGTTTAGCTGATATTACTGATAATAACCCAGCTACTAGAATTAAAATTAATCTTTTCATATTCTGCCTTTATTTATTATCAGTAAAATCATTCTATCTTGGGTCTGTTATATAACCCGTTATAGCACTAATAGCAGCAACTGCAGAGTTAGCTAAGTAAACTTTAGAGCTACGACTTCCCATACGACCAACAAAGTTACGATTTGTAGTAGAAACAGCAACTTCACCATCTCCTAAAATACCCATATATCCACCTAAACAAGCACCACAAGTAGGATTTGAAACAACACCACCAGCATCGATGATAATATCCATATACCCTAGTTTATAAGCCTCTTTAAGAATTTTTTGAGTCCCTGGAGTTACTATAAGACGTACATCTTCGTGAACTCTTTTGCCTTTTAAAATTTCAGAAGCAGTTTTAAGGTCACCTAAACGTCCATTTGTACAACTACCTATAAAAGCTTGGTCAATTTTGATTTTATCTGAAACTGCTTTTGTGATGCTATGCCCATTTGATGGTAGGAAAGGGTAAGCGATAACAGGTTCAAGGTTTGCAACATCTATATCTAAAGTCATAACATAAGTAGCATCTGCATCACTTTGGTGTATCTTAGGTTCACGAGCTAAATTTTTATCTGCTAAAAACTCTGCTGTTACATCATCATAAGCAACTATTCCACTTTTTGCACCAGCTTCGATAGCCATATTACACATAGAAAATCTATCATCCATTGTTAAATGCTCTATCGTCGTTCCTGTAAACTCTAAAGTTCTATATAAAGCCCCATCAACACCGATTAGACGGATAATCTCTAAGATGATATCTTTACCAGTTGTATGTAATCCCGGTTTACCAGAAAGATTTACTTTGATAGACTCAGGAACTTTAAACCAATTTCCTCCACTAATCATTGCAAACGCTAAATCTGTTGAACCCATACCAGTTGAAAATGCGCCTAAAGCACCATGAGTACAAGTATGACTATCTGCACCGATAATAACATCACCCGGAACAACAAGACCTTTTTCAGGTAAAAGAGCATGTTCTATACCCATATCTTTTTCATCAAAAAAGTTTTTAAGTTTATGTTTTTTAGCAAAATCACGTGAGATACGTGCTTGATTTGCAGATGCTATATCTTTTGCAGGGATGAAGTGGTCAAGAACGATAGAAAATCCATCAGGATTAGCTAAAGACTCAGCACCACTATCTTCAAATGCTTTGATAGAGATAGGAGTAGTAATATCGTTACCGATAACCATATCGATATTTGAGCGGATGATTTCACCAGCAAATACCTCTTTGCCAACATGTTCTGAGAATATTTTTTCAGTTATAGTTTGAGCCATATAATAAACCTTTAAATGATATAATTAATTATGCGATTATATCATTTAAGGTTTAAATTTTGGATTTATGCTCTGTTCGAAACTCTTTCTCTATATATTTAATAATAGATTTGAGTGTAAAGTCATCATATTTTCTTGACCAACCAGACATATCATCTTTATATGTACCCCAAAATTTTCCACCATATTTAGCATAAAGAAACATCTGTTTCTCTGTTAAAAGAGTTTTTCTTAAGTTATAGGGATAGATAGACTTTTCAGGATTTCGTGTAGCTTCTCCATCTCCTTTTGCAGTTAATCCATGACACCAACTACAATTTCTTTTATATATCTTTTTTCCTCTTTTAAGCATTTTGTGCTCTCTTTTTTGAGAGATTTCATCACTTTTATCATAAAGTGTTTGAACCCTCTGTTTAGAGTTTGGATTGAATTTTTTACTTATATAATAAGCGATAGAACGAAGTTCATTCTCATCAAATACCGATTCAAAAGAGGGCATAATATCGGCAAGAGAACCCCAGTAACGAGAACCATGCTTAATAATTTGATAACTTTGTTCTTCATCAAGAATAGAACGAGATAAAGCTCTTGGCATCACAACAAGACGTAATTGAGGATTTCCTCTTCCATCTGCACCATGACAAGAGATACAAGTCTTCTCAAAAAGTGATTCTCCTAGTTTATAATCTTTTTCTGATGCAAAAAGCGATAAAAAAGTAAAAAATAATATAAATATTTTATTCAAAATAAAACTTTAATGTGCTGTTACTTCTAAAAGCATATTGGGATGAATTGCACACTCTACATCAAACTTTCCAGCACCTTTAACTCTAATTGTTGTATCGACACCAGCAGCTTGCATCCCTATATCAAACTCATTTTCTTCATCATCTGTATAAGCATTATGAGCAAAAGGGTCTGAGTTTCTAAATGTGATAGTATCACCAACTGTAACATCTAAAGAGTGAGGAATAAAAGTTTTCCCCTTTTGGTCTACTATATGATTTGTAGCATTTACACTTACTGTTACAATAGCTAGTAACAATATTTTTTTTAAAATTTTACTCATTTTTTATCCTTATTTTTATCTATTGTGGAAATTCTGTTGGAATTTGAAGTTTCATATCTGGACCTGTTAATGTCTTTAAAAAAGATGTTACTTTAGATATTTCAGACTCTGTCAACTTTCTATCTTTTATATATGTTGACCTATTTTTTACATTATGAGTATATCGACCACCATTAGCACAAATGTCAACTGCTTCTGTTAATGTTCTAACACTTCCATCGTGCATATATGGAGCTGATTTAGTAATATCTCTTAATGTTGGTGTTTTCATAACACCATACCAAGATGCACGTCGTTTCACAAGGTATCGCCCTAACTCTTTCCCTTGAAGTTCTCCATCATTTAAACCGATATTATGAAAGCTTCCATCTGAAAAATTAAATTTATCATGACAATCTATACAGTGTGCTTTATTTTTAAATAACTCAAAACCCTCTTTTGCATCACTACTAATAGCATATTTATCTCCCATCGCGTATCTATCAAATGGTGCAGTAGTTGAAACAACTGTTCTCTCAAAAGAGGCAATAGCTTTTGCTAAATAATCTTGTGTGATAACACCATCTGATTTTGGATATGCTATTTTAAATAGTTCTTGATAACCTTTAATTTTATTAAGTTTGGGAATTAAAATCTCTAAAGGCATATTCATCTCAACATCAGCTTCGATAGGTCCTAATGCTTGTTGCTCTAGTGTTTTTACTCTTCCATCCCAAAATTGACGATTTTGGTATGCAGTATTTAAAACAACTGGAGAGTTTCTCGGTCCTGTTCTACCCTCATGTCCAACAGCTTTTGAAACAGGTATTAAATCTGTCCAGCCTCTCATTGGATGGTGACAAGTTGCACAAGATATTTTTTCAGAACTTGATAATCTTTTATCAAAATAGAGTAGTTTACCTAACTCTATACGTTCTGGAGTTAGTTTATTATCTTTTGGTTGTGGTACTTCTATTGGTCTTAACCATTTTTTCATATCTTCTGTTGCATTTACAGAAGAAAAAAGAACAGTTACTAAAAGTGTAGCTAATCCTAATCTAGGAATCATTATAAACCCTTATGTTTTATTTTATTGAAATAGATTTTATCACACTTTATATATAAGGTCTATAAAAATGTTCTATTTATAAGAATATAATATACAAAATTAAATGATATAAAAAATGTGGCTATACTATACCAAAACATACTCTTATAGAAAACTTTTTTATCTCTATCTACAAAGAAAAAAGAGCATAAAGCATAGTATGTAGCAATTATCATAGAGAAATAGATAGCATATCCTATAAAATAATAATCACTCTGAAGTAAACAATAGGGACATCTATGAGATGGTAATTCATATATATAACTACTAAAAAAATAGACTATACTTAAGTACGATACATAGGCATAAACAGGAGATAAAAAAGCAACTAAATAGCGCTGTTTAACATAACTTGAGAACATTATTAAAATATAAAGAGTATAAAAACTTATAACTAACTCTAATATTGAAATATTAAATGGCAGTTGATTATTATATTGTGTTGAGTTATAAAGAGTTGAACAGCAAGAAACTGGATTTTGAGTTGAAAGATTTGTAAAAAAAAGATATTCTAAAACTATCTCTATACTCAAAAGAAAAAATATAACTAAAAAAAATATCATCTTCAATTGAAAATAGATAAACCCTTTTGATTGTAAATCGTATCTATTTAAAGTAAGCCATAACATCATCAAAATAACAAGAGATAGTTTTAATAGGATTAAAGGTTCCCCATAAATATTTGCACTAATAACACCTGCACCACACATAGCACCAGATATCATTGTTGAAAGTTTTTCAAGAGTTACTGTAAAATATGGTAAAACTATTATTTTAATAATTAAAGATATGTAGACAATAGTAGTGATAAGATAGGAAAGTTTTTCAAGTTTATATTGTAACTGTGTAGTTCTATCTTGTTTATAATTTTTTAAAATATAAAGAGTATTTATAAATGCAACTAACAAAATCATGAAAACTGTTATACTTATAAAAAATGAAATTATCACCTCATAACTAAAAAGTATATCACTCAAATCTGACCATCTTCTATAAAAATAATCCTATCTATAAAATCTTGCTTCTCAAAGAGTTGGTCATGTGTTGCTATTATGATAGTTTTACCACTCTCTTTTAATCTCTTAATTATCTCTATAAAAATTAAAGAGTTTTCCATATCTAAGTTTGCAGTTGGTTCATCACATAGGATAATATCTGGATTATTAATAATAGCTCTTGCTATAACTGTTCTCTGTTTCTCTCCACCTGAAAGTGTTGAAATTTTTTGAGCTCTTTTATGAAAAATATTTGCTATTTTCAGAGATTTTTCTATCTGTTCCTCTATCTCTTGCTTTGTTATATCTTTAATAACAACAGGAACTAAAAGATTTTCCTCTACACTCAACTCATCAAAAAGATAAAAACTTTGGGTTATTAATCCAACTCGATTTTTTCTATACTCAGAACTATATATATCTGAAAAAGATACAATATTTTCACCCTCTACCTGAACCTCTCCATCTGTTGGTTTCATAGTAGAAGCGATAATATTTAAAAGAGTTGTTTTACCACTTCCACTCACACCTTTTAGATATATAACTTCCCCTTTTTTTATAGTTAGGTTTATGTTTTTAAGTGCATGAAAATTAGTTGATTGTGTTGTGAATGTTTTATTTATATTTATGATGTTTATCATCTAACTAATCCCAAATACTTGTTGTATTCTTTTTAGATTTCAAAAGATATTTATCAATATATAAAACTCTTTTATCATAATATTTTTTAAAAAGAACATCTAAAGAATCAAAATGCTTATATATACTTTTATAAGAGGGAAGAGATTTTATAGAGAGAGGGAGTAAATCGATATAGCTCATAAAAGTATCTTTAAATTGAGTAGATAATGCGACTATATCCTTTCTTATATCATCTTCACTAATTGAAAAATTACTTCCCAACCAAATAAAATCTTCAAGAGTGATTTTTTTATTTTTATTTAAAATTTGCATTCCAATATCATTATCCTCTATCTCTTTATAAATACCAACAGTTGAAATATCATAATAGGGTGCTAACTGTATATCTTTTTCATTGGCACTATTGGTTTTATAAATTAAAGATATATTTTTAGCATGAAAATCTCCATGAGAAATAATAGTTGCAAAGATAAAAAACTTAAAAAGTTCTCTTAGTTCCTTTTTGTCTAAGTATTCATTTGCTATTTTTATCGCTTCAACTGCAAGAACTTTATATTTTTGTGTAGAGTGTTTATTTAACAAAGTTAATATATCGTGATGGTCAATTTTCAATCCATGAAATCTATCATAACGTTTAATGATATAGTGATAGTCATCATTATCCTTTATAATAGCATTATATTGTACTTTAAAACCAAAATCTCTAGCAATACTCATAAAAATATGTTCATTAATTAAGAGATACGGAATATAAGATGATTCTTTATTAAGAGGTTTGAAAGTAGAATAACCTTTGTTATAAGGTTTCATAATATATTCACTTTTATTGCTATTATCATATTTTATAGTTTGATTTTTTTCATCAAAAATAACACTAAATTTATATTGAAATCCACTCAATCTCGTAATTTTACTATTATTAAATTCAACAGGATAGAGCTTATCATTTGGAATATCTAGGGAGTATTCTAAAATATTTGGAAATTGATATTTTTGATTTAGTATCTCTTCTACTTTATCATTAAATATAAATATATCTTCTTGTATAAACTCTTTTTCATTATAATTATCTTCTCTATAAAATTCAAAACTTCCATGTATATTATTTAGATAAAGAAGTACTTCTATCTCATTTTTAATATTATATTTATGTTTAAGAAAATCTAGTTGTTCATTTTCTGGAAGAAGATTTTCAAAAATAGGAAAAAGTTTACTACTAAAATTTATTGCTTTATCTAAGCCTTTCAAATAGTTCTTTTCTTGAATTTTATCATAATATTTAAAAGTAATATTATTATCACTTTGTGTAAGTATTCCTATCGAATATTGATTTTTAATAACTATTATTTTAAGCATTTTAATCTTTTAAGTATCTATTTTTTTTAACTATATCTAAAAAGAACATTTAAAACAACTTTATAAATACTAAAGAAAACTATCGTTATAATATATAGTATATATACTATATATTTATGGTGGTTAAAATGAATAAAGATTTATTTTCTAAAAATATAGAGAATATAGTAAAATTAATGAAAAATCAAACTTATACTGCTACTCAGCTTAATAAACTCCATTCAAAATTAAAACAAAATCGATATATTGCTCAAGCTATGCCATTCACTACTTTTCTTCAAAAATTAATAAAACTACAAAAAAAACAGGTAAATATTACAATGAATAATAAATATTTATCAATATACTCTTATGATGATGAAGTTAGCGAAACAAAAATGTTATTGGGGTTTAGAAAAAAATCTTTTTACTCTATGAGTAGTGTTCTTAATCTATTAGGACTAAGTGATTTTAGAGAGAATTTTATTTTTTTATCTCAAGAACTCCCTAATAAAAATTTACAAAAAAATAGTTTATCTCAAATCGCAATAGATACTGCATTTTCAAAAAAATATAGACGTACACAGATGATAGGAAAATATAAAGAAAAAAATATTATATTTTTAACACCAAAATATACAAATTACTATGAAATAATTACAGATAAAGAGGGTAATCGTTTCTCTTCTATAAATAGAGCTTTTGTAGAGATAATAGTAAATGTTCAATATTTTAAAAACTCTCTAAATATTATTGAACTCTTTAAACCTATAAAAAATAAACTAGATGTAAATACGATTTATACTGTTTTGGCAGTATTTGATTTTATATATCCATATTTTCAATGTATAGGGTTTTACTTACATAAAATAGGATTTAAAACTGAAGAGTTACAAGCATTCAAAAGTAGAGTTGAAAATTTAAAATTTTATACGGATAAAGAGCAAGAGAGTTATCAATATAACGAATATTGGCAAATGTACCATATTTAACTCATCCTATAACCTCACTAACATCCTTAACACTAACCCTCCAAACAGGGACGAGGATAGTTATCATAAAAGGTACTACAAAGATAAAGAATATAGTCACTAACTCTTTAAAAGATACATTTGGTGAAAAAGTCACTTCAGTTTTAAGGTTATCATATCCTAAAAATATCTGTTTTAAAAGTGGTGCATCTAAATCATATACAAAAAAATAAGCTAAAAAAATTCCGACTATATAGGCTGTAACTATCACTATAAAATTTTCAATCATCTTAAACTGAACTATCTCCCCTATCTGCCAACCACTTAAACGAAGTATAGCAACCTCCTTTGTATCTACACTTTTTATCATTGAATACCTCTGATATAAAATGAGTAAAAATGTAGTTAGAACTATAATATAAAGAACTAAAAATATACCACCCTTATAGTTATAAAGATTTTCATAATGTTTTTTAATATCTTTTTTTTGAATAACACGCATATTAAAATGAGACATTTTTAATTTATTAAAAACCATCTCTCTCTCATTTGGATTTGGAACATTTAAAATAATATCTGTTACATATCCCTCTTTAACACCTAAAATTTTTCGTGCTAATGCTATATCCATCATAACAATATCATTACTTACAATATTACTACTATTATCAAACTCATCATATATATAAACTTTCTCTTTTCCCCTATCTGGTGGGCGAAAAATATAATAGTCGAAATAGTGATACTCATCTAAAAAACTTTTAACACCTGCACCTATAATCATATTTTTTCGTTCTAAAAACTTATCTATATCGATACTATCTACTAAAGATTTAATGTTTTCAACTATCTCACTATCATAAAAATCGATACCAACTATCATAAAATAGATCTCACTTGGTTCATAAAAGTGCATCCCATATATGCGACCTTCAACTTTAGAAACTCCACTAAATTCTAAAAATTCATCTATCCATTCTTGAGGTGTGTCTAAAACCTTTCCAGCTCTATATCGTTGTAAAGTAAAATCTGCTTGTGCATCTAATGTAGTATAAATATCTTTTTTTATAGAGGAAGTTAAAAAAACAACTGCACTTACAAGAGCGATTAACAAAGAGGAAATAATAAAGATAGAGATATGCTTTTTTCTATATGTTAATAAAATAATAAGAAGAAAATTAAATCTATTGAGCATATATATAATCCATCTTATTTTGCTTTTTCATCTCTGGATATAAAATATTCGAAAAATCATTATAATAGATTACTCTTGATTGAAGATAGGATGTTGAAAGTGTCAAGTGAGGGAATTTTGTAATTTGTGCAAAGTTTTGTATCTTCTCATCTCTATATGATGAACCCTTCATAGTAGAGATAAGGAGAATAAAACTCATAACAATCGAACTAAAAAAAACTAAAAAATATTTGACAAGATTAGTTATCTGTTTTACTTACTATATTTTAATGCTTTTTTTATAAACTCAGTAGAACAGAAAAAAAGTGCCATAAATATAGGGTTAAGTTTTACATTATCATCTTCAATAGTTTCAAAAACTTTAAAATTAAAACCTACTCCATCTTCACTACTGTTTGAAGTTACAACAAACTCTAATGGTGCTAATGTTCGAACCATATTTAAAATCTTTTTTCGCTGTTTTGTATTATCGTTATTTAATATATTAAAATCGGGTGTTTCAGAACTTCTATGTGCTACTAAAATAGCATCAAGAACTTCAAACTTGTCTTTAAATACTATCTTATTCCATTTGATAGTAGTTTTATCTGAAGATATTTTACATCCCTTATATATAAGTGCATTTGGTTTTTGAGCTTTCATCGCTTCTATAAGTGCTAACAAAAAATTTGTTCCACCCACATTTTCACTTGCTTTTGTCATAAAAAGATGAATCATCATCTTTGTTTCTTCATTTTGTTTGTTAAAATTACACATATATTTTATTCCTCTTTCTTATATATAACATAGTGATTTTTACCACTATTTTTAGCTTGATACATCGCATTATCAGCATTTTTAACCAAAGTATCTATATCTAAGGCATCATTTGGATAGGAGGATATACCTATACTTGCACCTATCTGAATATTATTATGATTGATTTTAAAAATCTCTCCTAAAGCGATAATAATCTTCTTTGCAACTTTTGTAGTATTTGTTGTATCTTGAATATTTGTAACCAATACTATAAATTCATCACCACCTATTCTTCCAACTATATCTACTTCCCGTATATTCTCTTTCAATCGTGATGAAACTTGAATTAAAAGCTCATCACCTGCATCATGACCAAAAGTATCATTTACACTTTTAAACCCATCTAAATCGATAAACATAACAGAACAATTACTTTTACTTCTTTTAACTCGTTCTATCTCAAGTTCTAACTCTGCATAAAAATATGCACGATTAGGTAAACCAGTTAATTTATCCATAAGTGCCATATTTTTTAACTTAATATGTACCACTGTTACATAGATACTAAATAAGAAGAGCAGTGTAATAATAGAGAAGAGCAACATTTTAATATATGTCTCCTCCAATGATACTCTATTTAAATAATCTGATGCTGCATATAGTGATATATATGCTATCTTTTTATGTAAATTTTTTATTGGTAAAAAGGTGATAATAACATTTTTATTTTCAAATTTAGTATCTATGGAAAAGGAGAGTCCCTTATCCATTGTTGTTTCAATATCAGAACAAAGTCCCTTATCTTTAAAAATTTTATCTATCGTTCTATCTATCTTATAGTTAAGGTTTTCAATAATACGAAAATAATCTTTATGCTCAGGACTTTCAGCATAAGAATCAGAGATAAATTCAATCCAACTATTTTTATTAACTTCAGATTTTAAAATAAGAAAATGCTTATCTAAAACTGTTTTACCTGTTAAATTTTTTAGTAAAAATGAACCATCAAATGATATTTCCATACTCCCTATATATTGCTGATTATCTCCATAAAGAGGGTAAACATATCTAAAACCGTTAGAAATTTTACCTATTTCAAACCCTTCACTTGCCTTTTGAGTGGTATTGGTTAAAGCAACACTCTCTCTAATATCCGATAAGTCATCTCCAAACTTTGTAGGTGCATGCATACGTAAGAAACTAATATTATTTGGTAAATAAAAATGAATATGTTTTATACCCATACGAGATAAACGTTTATATCTTTTTTTCAGAAGTTTATATATTTTTTTTCTTAATATATCTTTTTTCTCTATACCAGTATCATGAACCTGTTCAAAAAGATTTATAAATCTTTTATTGTCTTGGTACATCAAAAATACATCATTAGACATAATTCTCAAGTATCTATATTGAGTTTCATACTTTATTTGTAATGTTTCAGTCTGAATAGCAAGATAGTTTTTTTTCTGATACTTAAAAAAATAATCGATTGAAAGATTAGATATAAATATAAAAAAAACAAAAATCAAAAAATGCTTGTAAAATTTAGTAGTAATATTTTTCATAGACTACTATGATAACATAAATTGTTTTTAAAACTTCTAACTGAAACAACTATTAAGTAATTCATTCATTCAAATTTATTTAAGCAAGTCGTAATATCAAAAGGATTATGATGTCATAACGAAAAGAGGACAAAATTTGTCTTATTTAAAAACAGGGTCTTTTAAACCCTTTATTAAAGGTATAAAATGCAAGTTTATTTAGATAACAATGCCACAACAATGGTAGACCCATTAGTTGTAGAGGTGATGACTCCATTTTTTAGTGAAATGTATGGTAACCCTAACTCTCTTCACAAATTTGGAACAGCTTCACACCCTGCACTTTCTCGTGCAATAGACCAAGTATATACAGCATTAAATGCTAATGATAATGATGATGTAGTTTTTACATCATGTGCAACAGAATCAAATAACTGGGTTTTAAAATCTGTTTTCAGTGACTATATAGTAAATGGTGATAAAAATCATATAATCACTTCAGAAGTAGAGCATCCATCAGTTTTATCAACTTGTAAATGGCTAGAAGAAGAGGGTGTAAAAGTAACCTATCTTCCAGTAAATGACCAAGGTGTAGTTGAAGCACATACTGTTAAAAGTTTCATCACAGATAAAACAGCTTTAGTTTCTATTATGTGGGCTTCAAATGAAACAGGTATGATAAATCCTATCGATGAAATTGGTCAAATCTGTAAAGAAGCAGGTGTTTTATTTCACTCAGATGCTGTTCAAGCTGTTGGTAAAATTCCAGTAGATTTACAGATGACTCATGTTGATTTTGTATCTTTTTCTGCACACAAATTTCATGGTCCTAAAGGTGTAGGAGCTTTATTTATCAAAGATTCTCAGCCATTAACTCCACTTTTACATGGTGGTGAACATATGGGAGGACGCCGTTCTGGTACTCTTAATGTTCCTTATATTGTAGGAATGGGAAAAGCGATAGAGTTAGCAACAAAAAATATTAATGCAACAATGGCAAAAATTAGAGCAAAGCGTGACCATTTAGAAAATGAACTTTTAAAATTAAGTGATACTTTTACAGTAGGTGATAGAACAAACCGTACACCAAACACTATACTTATATCTATTAAAGGTGTTGAGGGTGAAGGTATGCTTTGGGACTTAAATAATGGTCAAATCGGAGCATCAACAGGTTCGGCATGTGCTAGTGAAGATTTAGAAGCTAACACTGTTATGTTAGCTATTGGTGCAGATAATGAGTTAGCTCACACAGGTATCAGGCTTTCACTTTCACGTTTTACAACAGATGAAGAGATAGAGTATACGATAAACCATTTTAAAGATGCAGTTGCAAGATTGAGAGCGATATCTAGCTCATTTGCAAAACAGCAACCAACAAAAGGTGGCGAAGCTACTGAGTGTTCAATACACTAAAAATAGAGTAAAATATATAAAAAATAAAATATAGGAGAATATATCATGGCAAAAGCAGATATGTTAGGCGAGTCTTTATGGGACGCGTATTCAAATAAAGTAACAACACTTATGAACAACCCAAAACATCAAGGGGAGCTGTTTCAAGGTGAAGTAGAAAAAAGAGGCAATAAACTTATCGTTGCAGATTTTGGTGCAGAGAGTTGTGGTGATGCCGTACGTTTATATTGGGAGATAGACCCAGCAACAGATAAAATCATCAACTCAAAGTTTAAATCTTTTGGTTGTGGTACTGCCATAGCTTCAAGTGATGTTATGACAGAACTTTGTATAGGAAAAACAGTTCAAGAAGCTGTAAAAATTACAAATATTGATGTTGAACTTGCTCTTCGTGATGACCCAGAAACACCAGCAGTTCCACCTCAAAAGATGCACTGTTCGGTAATGGCTTATGATGTTATCAAAAAAGCAGCTGGTCTTTATATGGGTGTTGATAGTGAAAGTTTTGAGGAAGAAATTATCGTTTGTGAATGTGCAAGAGTAAGTCTTACAACACTTCAAGAGGTTATACGTCTTAATGATTTAACAACTATTGAACAGATTACAGACTACACAAAAGCGGGTGCATTTTGTAAAAGTTGTATCAAACCTGGTGGACATGAAGCGAAAGATTACTATCTTGTAGATATTTTAGCGGACACTCGTAAAGAGATGGATGAGGAAAAGATGAAAGCTGCTGCTGATGCTAGTGCAAATGGCGAAGCTAAATTTGAAGATATGACATTAGTACAACAAATAAAAGCTGTTGATGCAGTTGTAGATGAAAATGTACGTCAATTTCTAATCATGGATGGTGGAAATATGGAAGTTATCGACATCAAGAAAAATGATGAGTATACTGATGTATATATCCGTTATCTTGGTGCTTGTAACGGTTGTGCTTCTAGTTCAACAGGTACACTTTATGCGATAGAGTCTACTCTGAAAGAGAAACTCTCTAAAAATATTCGTGTTCTTCCTATCTAAATAGTATTAAAAGTTTAAAAGTTAGCATCCCCTGTTTTTAACAGGGAGCTACCTCCTCACAAACCAACATCTCCCACCCATGAAAAATAAGCACAACTTTTTTAACTTCTAAACCTTTATCTGTATGTTCTGTTACAAGAGTATCTTTTTCATATCTATTAAGTTGAGTTATCGCTTCCTCTTTTAGTTTTTTAACAATATCTTTATCTGCTTTATCTGTAAGTTTTATATATTTAAACTCTAATAATCCAATATATTTAACATAAGGATTAAATGGTTTTATTAAAATATCTACAAACCCTTTGTTGAGTTCTAATTCACTCTTTATCACATAATAGGGACTCAAAGAGAGATAAGCCATATACATAGACTTTACACTTTGCTCTTTATAGATATAATCTCTTATTCCTGTATTTTCTTTTATCATCTGTGCTAAATATTGAAATATATTTAACTTTCCCTCTAGTGCAAAACTCTTTAAATATTCATCAATTTTATCTGTATTAAGTTTAAATACTTTTTCCAATTCGAGAGTATCTTTTAAAAAATCAATATCTATTCTTTTTACTGTTTCATTTGGTATTTTTAGATTTAGGTCAAGTTCACTACTATCAATAGTTACTAATCCTAAATAAAACATCAAAGATTTAAAGTTATTTGTTTTTTCAAGATGGAGTGCTGAAAAATCTTGGACAAGATTTGGAACTGAAACTGTATCTCCTGCTATAAGGGTTTGAAGTGTTTCAAAATTTCCATTGAGTTTTTTATTTGTATATACTATATTTCTAAGTTTAGAATAATCACTTCTTACATTTATATCTATCATCTCTTTTGGAAACTTGTTACTTATTTGATATTTATTTATAAAATAAAGAATCATATCTGTATTAAATATTTTTTGGTCACTATCTTCACTAAAATTATAATTGTTATACCACTCTCTCAATACTCTTTTATCAATATCTAATTTATAATAAGAGAGTATCTCACTTAACTCCTCTTCATTAAACCCTATCATATCATTTAAATCTGGGTGCATAGAGATATTTGAACCTATATTAAACCCACTTGTAACATCAAACATTGTCATCGGTGTTACACCTGTTATAAACATTCTTTTTAATGGAGAATCATTACCACTTGTTGCTGTTTTTAACACTGTAAAAAACTGTTTAAATGATGCTGTTTTTTCACTCACCAAACCTAAATACTCTGTTTTTTCTCTTAATAGAAGCTTATTTGCAAAGTTATCATATTCATCTATTAAAATCATTAATTCTAATCTATTCTCTTCTGCATAAGAAAATATATTATTAAATAAAATAATTGGATTACTATGTTTTTCAACATCTAGTTTATATTTTTTAATAAAAGAGTTCATTTTTAAAATAAGATATGTTCTAAAACTCTCCTCAACATCATTCACATCAATTCCACTAAAATCAAAACGCATAATAAGATATTTATTTGCTAATGGAGTCGTATTTTTCCCTATATAGGTATCACTAAACATCATCTCAAAATCATCTTTATAGTTTTTGTCATAATAGGCTTCAAGCATTGCAATAAAAAGAGATTTACCAAATCTTCTTGGTCTTAAAAAGATTAAAAATCTTTCATTCAAATTTTCTAATTTTTCTATAAATTTTGTTTTATCAATATAGTAGAAATTTTCTTGTTTGATATTTTTATAATCTGCTTGTCCGTAAGGTATCTTTTTCATCAAGTTTTGCCTATTTTTTTATTTTTATAAAAATGAGAAGTTTTAAACGAACTCAATCCTCTAAAATTCTCTCTATCTGTTCCATAGCATCATCATTTTTCAATCTAAATTTTATCTCTATTCTTCGTGATTTAAGTTTATCTTCTCTATTGTTACTATCTTTTATCGTATCCAAATAGGAACGCCCACTTGCTACCAAAAGAGATTGAAGGTTATTTATCTTTGTAAACTCTAAACTTAAAAGATA
>Ga0256837_1001136_pt1 | contig 19044 bp, 19 predicted proteins | sample 4562384metaG_FD_185976 | JGI IMG/M metagenome (GOLD analysis project Ga0256837, IMG submission 185976) | Hydrothermal vent microbial communities from Guaymas Basin, Mexico - 4561-384 | ecosystem: Environmental > Aquatic > Marine > Hydrothermal vents | place: Mexico: Guaymas Basin | collected...
TATTTTAATCTATCTAAAAGAACCGATAGTTTTAAATAAATCATCTTTAACGTTTGTACTATCATCTTCTATATTAAATATAGCATTTATGGTCTCATCCTTTTTTGGAATAAAGTATGGTACTGCTAGTGCTGGTGGTGTGATAATTACAACCCTTTCACCTATCATGACTTTTTTACTTGTATTTATAATATTTAGAAAAAAGCTTCAAGTATCTCAAAGTATTGGAATATTGATAGGCCTTATTGGTGGCTTTATAATGTTGGAGCTAAATGATTTAAGTTTATTTTTAAATGGCTCAAATATATACTTTTTATATTGTGCAATTATTTGGGCTGGTGTAACTTTACTTTCACAACACTCAAACAGACATATACATCCAGTAAATTATAGTTTTTTAATCTCGGTTATTGCTACTATCGTTAGTTTTTTATATGCCTATTCAAGTGGTTTGATGATAGTATTTGATCAAAGTTTAGAGTTTTGGATAGCCTTAATTTATTTGGCAGTTTTAGGTCAAAGTATAGCTACTACTATTTATTTTATAGCATCGGCGAAACTAGGTTCTCAATCTACAAGTTCTTTTATGTTCTTAGTGCCATTTTTTGCTGTAATCGTTGCTTGGTTAGTTTTAGATGAGAATGTAGAGTACCATATAATTATGGGTGGAGCTTTTAGTATAATAGCAGTGTATTTCATAAACAAAAAAAGTTAACATTTTTTTAATATTAAATATAGTAATATATGTTATTAAATTAAATTATAGAAGGATAGTTATATGAAAAAGGTATTAGTTATTGGTGGTGGTTTTGCTGGACTAGAATCTGCAATTTATCTTAGAAAAATTAAATATGATGTAACACTTGTAAGTGATAGAGACTATTTTTATATATATCCAACTTCTATATGGGTTACAACAAGAGAAAAAGAGTTTGAGGATATGTGCATAGACCTTAAAAAGCTTCAAGCTGTTCATGGTTTTGGGCTTGTTATAGATAAATTAGTAAATATAGATGTAAAAAATAACTCTTATAGTTTTGAGAGTGGAATAACATTAAAAGATTATGACTATGTTGTTCTAGCGATGGGTGCTTCTAAAATGAATCATAATGGAGTCGATAATACTCTTTCAATTTGTGGAGCACCAAAAGATTCTATAAAAATTCGTGATGAAATAGATGCACTTATAGTAAAGGGTTCTGGAAAAATAGCCTTTGGTTTTGGTGGAAACCCTAAAGATATGTCAGCAATTCGTGGGGGTCCAGCATTTGAAGTACTGTTTAATGTACATAACTTACTTAAGAAAAAAGGTATAAGAGATAATTTTGAACTTACATTTTTTGCCCCCATGGCAGAGCCTGGTAAAAAGATGGGTGAAAAAGCCTTAAAAATGATGGCATTTTTCTTTGAAAAGTTAGATATAAAACAAAGATTTGGTAAAAAAATTAAAAGTTTTGAAAAGGATGGTGTTGTTTTTGAGGATGACTCTAAACTTGACTCAGATTTTATTATGTTTATTCCAGCTGGAAATGGGCATGAAATAATAAAAAATTCTGGTATTAAAACAAATGAAGCAGGCTTTATAGTTATAGATGATTTTTGTCGTGTAAGTATTGATGGAGCTGAATCAAATATATATGCTGTTGGAGATATAGCAGCATTAGATGGCCCAGAATGGCGTGCAAAACAGGGTCATATAGCTGAAGTAATGGCAAGAAATGTAGCACATAATATAGAACAAAAAGATAAAGGACTTAATAATTTAAAAGGATATCAGGAACATATAAATATTTTATGTGTAATGGATACTGGTAATGGTGCATCTTTTGTATATCGTGATCATGAAAAAGCAAAAATGATACCTATGCCTGTTGTTGGTCATTGGTTAAAAAAAGGGTGGGGCACATATTTTAGATTATCCAAACTTGGAAAAATTCCAAGAATTCCTGGTATGTAAAGAAGCATTCTTAAATTTTTAGCTTAAGTAATATCTTTACACTATTTCTACACTATTTAGTATTATAATATTTTTAAGAAAGAAAAATATAGGGCTAGATGCCTTCATGAAGTATAAATTTCTTTCGGTCACTTCCCTTATAATTTAAAGCAGACACCGAGTTCCCTTCCCTTTGCTCGGTGTCACTTTTTACTATTTGTCTTTGTCTTTTCTTTTTTGTTTCATTTTTAATTTTGCTAACTCCCGCATGTCAACAGCACCATCACTCTCATCAACAATCTCTACACCTAAGATAGTCTCAACACAATCTTCTAGAGTAACTATACCCTCTGTTTGATCATAATTATCCATTACTAAAAACATGTGCTCTTTTTTAGCTATAAACATATCAAGAGCCTTAGATACTGGTATATTTTCATTTATAGCAATAATATCTTTTTTTATAGAGCCTAATAATATACTATCATCTTCAAGAGCTTGTTTGAAAATTCTTTTTGTCATAACAATTCCCACAACATCTTCAATAGATTCAAAATAAACAGGTATACGAGAAAATTTAAAAATATCTTCTTGAGTTTCAATAATCTCTTTAATACTCATACTTTCATCAAGTGCAAATACAACTGAGCGTGGTGTTAGCACTTCACCAACTTTAATGTTGTCAAGATTTAAAATATTTTCAATTACATCTGATTCTTTTTCATCGATTACACCTTCATCTTCTGAGATAAGCATAGACTCTAGTAACTCCTCTTTTGTTTGGGAATGAGAGTCCTCATTTCCTTGAGATATTTTGTTTGTAACAAACAAAGTTGTCAAAATGATAGGGTATGTAATCCAGATAAATAATCTAATAGTATGTGCTGATATTGGCGCTAAATTTTTCCAGTAAATTGCACCTATAGTTTTTGGTATAATTTCTGAGAGAAATAAAATAGCAAATGTTAAAACAACTGAAACATAAACAACGGCATCATTTCCAAAAAGCGTGGCAGCTTGTGCACCAACTGCAGCTGCACCAAGTGTATTAGCAATCGTATTTAAAATCAAAATAGATGCGATTGATTTGTTGATATTTTCTTTGTGTAGTTTTAAAAGCTTACCAACTGTAGGGCTCTCTTTTTCTAAAACAGCCACATACGACATATTTACAGACAAAAGAACTGATTCTAGGATAGAACAGATAAATGATACTCCAACAGAGAGTACAAAAAATATAATTAACAAGTCCAAGTTTTACAAAATCCTTATAATAATATATATGTTGCTAGTGCTAAAAAGCTAAAAAAACCAACAACATCTGTAACAGTAGTAAGTATAACTGTACTACCAATAGCAGGGTCTACATCCATTTTTTTTAAAAATAGTGGAATAGCTGCTCCAAAAAAACCAGCCATAAATAAGTTAATTACCATACTTAGGGCTATTACCAAGCCTAGTAGTTTAGTATCAAACCATATAGCTGCTACAATTCCCATAATTATAGCAAAGAAGACGCCATTCATCAATGCAATAACTACCTCTTTTTTTATTATTCTTTTTGCATCACCTTTAGAGATATCTCCAAGCGCTAATTGTCTTACAACAACAGTTAGACTTTGGGTTCCAGCATTTCCACCCATGGACGCTACGATAGGCATTAAAATAGCAAGTGCTACGATACTTTCAATCGTATCAGCGAAAAGTCCTATGACAAGTGAAGCGAAGATAGCGGTAAAAAGGTTAAGACTAAGCCATGAGGCTCGTTTTTTACCAGCCTTTAAAACTTCATCGTCATCTTCAGCTTCATCATCTACACCCGCAAGATTATACATTTGCTCAGTAGCATGCTCATTTATAATATCATAAATATCATCAGAGGTAATACGTCCAACAAGTATGCCATAAGCATTTACTATGGGCATAACAGATAAATCATACTCTTCAAAATAGTGTACTACATCTTTTATATCTTCTCTATCTTGAGCTTTTTTAGGCTCAAAGCTATCTTCACTTTGTTCTATATTTGTAAGTAATGTTTTGTCAAAATCAAATACAAGTAAGTCATCTAGACCAACTGTAAAAAGAAGTTTTTCATCACTACTTGTTATAAAAAGGTTTTGAATATTTTCAATAGTTTTGGCTTTTCTAAGTTCACCGAATCTTTTAATAACATCATGCACTATCTCATCTTTATCAGCGGTAAAGAGTTCAAGTTGCATATATGCACCAGCTTCATCTTCTTCATAAGTTTGAAGTTTGGTAATCTCTTGTTTATCTTCATCATCAAGTGTATCAAAAACTTCTGATGCTATATTTTCATCATGATCTTCAAGCTCTTGCATAAAATCTGCTTGATCATCAGATTCAAGTTCTGTTACTGCATGAGATAGTTCATCTACACTTAAGTTTTCTACAACATCATCAAAGTATCTATCTGGAAGTGCTAGAGCAACATCACCGAGTAGGTCTTTAGGTACAAGTTTTAAAGCATCAGAAAACTCATTGTCATCAAGTTGCTTTAAAATTTTTGCTATATCCGATGGGTGTATCTCATTTAAGTCGTGAGATGTTAAGTATTCTTCTAACATATTCATAGTGTGCAATTATATCTTATTTATATTACATTATTGAACTAGTCATATTTTGCAAATTTATTGTATATTATAACACTTTGTATACTAGAACAATATTCACTTCCTAATTCACAATAATTATTTAGTTTTGATGCTAATAAAAAAACATCATCTGTTCGCATTCGTAATTCTCTGAACTCTTTATATGCTTTTTTAGTAGCTAAGAGCTTATAGTATGCACGTATAGAATCCTCTATAGAATCAAATTTTTTAAGCCATATAGTTGAGTTTCCTCTTTTTTGTAAAGCTGCTATTCTTGGCTCATTTTTATTAGAACTCCACATCCCAAACACATTGTTTGCCTCAATGAAAAACCTAGAGGTTGCCCAAGCGCTTTCAATGGCTGCTTGAGCCAGAGTAATACTCTTAGGGTGTGGCTTTAAAGCTATAAGTAACTCTTTTTCGCAATCTACCTTATATTCTTGCATAAGCAGTTCTGTTTTATATAGTTCTTTTGATTCTTTTATGTTTTTTTCAATATTTGTATACTTACCCATAAGTTCATTATGGATTTTTTCTACGATTGGTAAGATTATTTTTATAAATCGTTGTTTTTTTTCTTTAGTGCTAAGATGCTTTATATTACTTATATCTGCGCATAAATTAACAGAAGTTATGTTTGTTAAAATAAATAATAAGAGTAATAATTTCATCCAAAGTGCACCATAAATCCTAATTATTTATATTAATTAGTTATCATACTATAATTAATATAAAGGTTATATATAGATGAAACATATAAAAATAATACTAAGTTTGTTTTTGGTAGTGTTTATGTTTAATGGATTTTGGTCTGGAAAAACTAAAAAAGAGATAAGACAAGAGAATTTTAAAGCAAAAATGGAGCGTCAAAAATCTAGTAATGAAATACTAAATGACTTATATAAATATGCTCCAGAAGCAAAAAAAATGGTGCAAAATGCCTATGGTTATGCTACATTTAGTAATGTTGGAGTTAATGTTATCTTCATTTCAGCTGAAGGTGGAAAAGGTCTTGCTCATAATAATCATAATGGAAAAAATACATATATGAATATGGCTTCTGGTGGATTAGGTCTTGGTCTTGGAGTGAAAGATTTTAGAATTATATTTTTATTTAAAAATAAAAAAGTGTATAAAAATTTTGTAAATAACGGTTGGGAAGCAAATGCCCAAGCTGATGCTGCAGCAAAAATGTCTGAAAAAGGTGGTGCTGTTAATGCTGCAGTAACTGTCGCTCCAGGAATAAGAATCTATAAACTCACAAAAAATGGTTTAGCACTTCAAGCAACTGTTCAAGGTACAAAATATTGGAAAGATAAAGATTTAAACTAAATCTTCATAGCTACCTTAATTTAAATAGGTAGCCATCTTTTGCTTTTTGCATTTTATATTGGTAAAATCCATCTAGTTCAACAACTACTCTGTAGTAACCTTTATGATTCCCTACTCTTATTTTTTTAAAAACATTATGTTCATTTTCTTTACTCATCCACTTTAAATGTGCATCTTTTTTAAAATCTATAACTATTCTATGTGGATTGACAAGTAGAAAATTTCTAATAAGTTTATCTTTTGTTTCAATTTTCAATGTTTTATCTAGTGAATAAAAAGAAGCAAATTTAATTGAACTTAATTTTTTAAACTCTTTTGTTTCTATTTTTTTAGGCTCTTTTATTATATTTGTATTTTGAGAGTAGCTTTGGGATATAAAAATTGGTAAGTGCCAGTCAATAGAGTTATCTAGCTCTATACTTTTGCTTTCAATGGAGCCATCAAGGTTCTTAAACTCTACTGTTACTTTTTTTATAATTCTAGCTTGAGAAGGCATACTGATAGTTGCTTGTTTTAATGGTTCTTTAGTTCTGTCTTTATTAGAAGTAAATGGAATTTCAAGTTCACCAGAAGTTGGAAAAAATGGATTATCTCTAGCATCTAGAGATATAAGTAGTACAAATAAAATATAAAAAAATCTAATCAAAACTACCCCTAAATTTATATGTAGGTATTATAGCAAGTTAATTTTTAATCTATTATTGGGCTGAGATCTCTTTGAGTTCAAAATACTCTTTTTGTAAGTTGGCATTTTCATTTTTTAGTCTTACAATCTCTGTATTTAAATATTCTTCATAATCTTGTAGTTCAAAAAGAACCTCTAATGAGTTTGTACCAAACATCAAAATACCGATATAGATACCAACTCCAAGAACTAGTCCAGCAAGAGAGGTAAACTTTAAAAGAGATAGACCTAAATACTTTTCAGTGATACTTTGAGTATCATCTATCCCTTCATAAAGTTCTTCAGTCATTTTATTAGCTTAGTTAAATATTCTAGAACCTAGATATTCGCCATATACAACTTCATTTTCTATCTCTAAAAGACGGTTGTATTTAGCAGTTCTTTCTCCACGAGCAGTTGAACCTGTTTTGATCTGACCACAGTTTAGCGCTACTGCAAAATCAGCAATGAAAGCATCTTCACTTTCACCTGAACGATGACTCATAACACAAGTGTAACCATTTCTTTGAGCAAGACGAACAGTTAACATTGTCTCAGAAACAGAACCAATTTGGTTAGGTTTAATAAGGATTGAATTAGCTATTCCTTTATTGATACCTTCATTTAGAATATTAACATTTGTAACAAAAAGATCATCACCAACAATTTGTATCTTGTCACCGAGTTTTTCAGTCATCAGCTTAAACCCATCCCAATCATCTTCATTAAGACCATCTTCTATAGAAACAATAGGGTATTTAGCACATAAATCAACATAGTAGTCTACTAGTTCAGCAGAAGTAACTGTACGATTTTCAGATTCTAGTCTATAACCACCATCAGCAATAATTTCAGAAGCAGCAACATCTAAAGCGATAGCAATCTGTTCACCGGCTTTGTATCCAGCTTTTTCAATCGCTTCCATGATTATTTGAATTGGCTCTTCATTTGAGCTTAAATCTGGTGCAAAACCACCCTCATCACCTAAAGCTGTATTGTGTTTTGCAGCTTTTAAAATACCTTTTAAAGTATGATAAACTTCAGCAGATGCACGTAAACCTTCGGCAAAATCTTCAAAACCTACAGGTACAATCATATACTCTTGAAAATCAACTGAGTTATCAGCATGGCTTCCACCATTTATAATGTTTAACATAGGAGTTGGGATAGTCATAGCATTAGCACCACCTAAGTAGCGATAAAGTGGAATGTTTAAACTTTTTGCAGCTGCGCGAGCTACTGCCATTGATACACCTAGTACTGAATTAGCACCAAGGTTTCCATAATTTTGTGTACCATCTAGCTCTTTCATTGTAGCATCGATTACTGCTTGATTAAAGGGGCTCATACCGATTAAAGCATCAGAGATTTCATTATTTACATGAGATACTGCCTTTAAAACACCCTTACCCATGTAGCGGTCTTCACCATCACGAAGCTCTAGTGCTTCACGCTTACCAGTACTTGCACCTGAAGGTACAATAGCACTCTCAACTGTACCATCACTTAATGTTACTGTTGCTTTTACGGTTGGATTACCACGAGAATCCATAACTTCTATTGCATTAATGCTATCTATGAACATATATTTGCCTTTTTACTATTTAATAGTTTTAATTTTTGGCATTTTATCTAATTTAGAGTTAAATAATGGTTAATGTTGTTTAAGCATCTGTATCAGCTATTTCTGCTGCTTCCATAATATTAACAGTGCTAACACCCATTGCATCTTTTATTTTCTTTTCTATCTCTAACGCTAGTTCAGGGTTGTCTTTAAACTCTTGTTTAACATTTTCACGACCTTGACCTAGTTTTTTATCTTCATAAGAGAACCAAGCTCCAGCTTTATCTACGATATCAAGTTTAACACCATAGTCAACTAGCTCGCCCTCTTTTGAGATACCTTCACCAAACATAATGTCAAATTCTGCTTGACGAAATGGTGGTGCTACTTTATTTTTAATAACTTTTGCTTTAACACGGTTACCAATGTTATTTTCACCTTGTTTTAGGGCTGCAATTCTTCTTACATCTATACGAACAGATGCGTAAAATTTAAGTGCATTTCCACCAGTAGTAGTCTCCGGTGATCCATAACCCATCATACCAATTTTCATACGAAGTTGATTGATGAAAATTACCGTACAGTTCATTTTAGATAAAACACCAGTTAGTTTACGAAGTGCTTTAGACATTAACCTAGCTTGAACACCAACCTGCTGATCTGTCATCTCGCCTTCAAGCTCAACTTTTGGAGTTAAAGCTGCAACTGAATCTATAACTATCAAATCAATAGCTCCACTTCTTGCTATTGTTTCAACAATATCAAGTGCTTGTTCCCCATAGTCTGGTTGAGATACTAAAAGGTTTTCAACATCAACACCAAGATTTTTAGCATATACCACATCTAAAGCATGTTCTGCATCTATAAATGCACATACACCATCATTTTTTTGACACTCTGCTGTTATTTGAAGTGCTAGAGTTGTTTTACCAGAACTCTCTGGTCCATAAATCTCTACAACTCTTCCTTGAGGTACGCCACCAATACCTAATGCTAAATCAAGTCCTAATGAGCCTGTACTAATCGATTTTATAGGCTCTATATCTTTATCTCCAAGACGCATTAATGCACCTTTACCAAATGCCTTATCAATTTGTTTCATTGCTAGGTCTAGTGATTTTTGTTTATTTGCGTCCATGGTTTTTCCTTGTGGTTTGTTTTATGGTGTAATCTTATATCAAAAAAATATTTATATAAAAAAATATTGCAAATTGTCATATTTTTATTAGAATTCTTTTTTTATTTTTTATTTGTGTTGGATTTTATCCTTATTTTGATAAAATCTAAGTTATGAAAAAAACACTAATTGCACACTCCCCTGACGCCGATGATATTTTTATGTACTATGCTATTAAATTTGGCTGGATAGATATGAAAGATACTAAGTTTGATAATATTGCCGAGGATATTCAAACACTTAATGAAAAAGCTTTAAAGGGTGAGTATGAGATAGTTGCGATTAGTTTTGCACTATATCCACATATAAAAGATGCTTATGCTCCACTTCGTACAGCTGTTAGTTTTGGTGAAGGGTATGGTCCTAAGCTTATTAAACTAAAAGGTGCGAAATTAAAGCGCAACTTTAAAGTAGCTTTATCTGGTGAACACACTACAAATGCTATGCTTTTTCGTATAGCTTATCCTGATGCTAGAGTAACTTATATGAACTTTCTAGAGATTGAACAAGCTGTACTTGATGGGGATGTAGATGCAGGTGTTTTAATACACGAGTCAATTTTAACTTATGATGATAAGCTTGAAGTTGAGCGAGAGATGTGGGATATTTGGCAAGACTTAGCAGGAAAAGATTTACCACTTCCTCTTGGTGGTATGGCAATTTCTCGTGCATTACCTTTAAATAAAGCAATAGATTATGAAAGAACTTTAACAAAAGCAGTAGATGTTGCAAGAAAACATAAAGATAAACTCTCTGAGATGTTAATAGAGCGTGATTTAGTTCGCATTGATGCAGCTACGCTTGATAAGTATCTTGAGCTATATGCAAATGATGAGTCTATAACTTTAAGTGATATTCAGTACAAAGCAATAGACAAACTTTTTGAACTTGGATACAAGCATGGATTTTATGAATCATTGATAAAAGTTGAAGATTTTATGATTCCAACAGAATATGAAGATTTAAGAAATTCATAATGGAAGCAAAACTAATAGCCCTAGGGATTGAAACATTTAAAATCGCTTTGCTATTAGCTCTTCCTGGTCTTTTAACAGGTATGTTTATCGGTCTTGCTGTTAGTATTTTTCAAGCAACTACGCAGATAAATGAGATGACTTTATCTTTTATCCCTAAGATTATTGGTGTAGTTGTTGTGATTATCTTAACTATGCCATGGATGTTAAATGCCATGACAGATTTTGCTACAAATATTTTTAACATGATGTCAACTTTTGTTCAGTAATGAAAATAAAAACAATAGACTTTTCAAAGTTCTCCTCTTTTAAAATAGGACCAAAGATAGATGTGTCAGTATTAGAAGATGAAAAAGATTTTCTTCCTTTAACAAAAAATGATAATGAGCTTATTGGTTCATGCAATAACCTGCTAATTAGTGATAATCCACCACCACTTTATATGCTATCTAAAAAATATGATTATATAAAAATAGAAGATAACTTTTTAAAAATTGGAGCAGCAACCCCATCTGGTAAGATTGCATCATTTTGTAAAAAAAATAATATTGCAAATTTTGAGTTTGTATCTCACCTTCCCGGAACACTTGGTGGGTTGGTTTTTATGAATGCTGGTTTAAAAGAGTATGAGATATTTAATAATCTTGTTCAAATCACTACCGATAAAGAGCTAGTAAAAAAAGAAGATATTGAGTATGGATATAGATATACAAATATCTCAGATATTATTTTAGAGGCCTCTTTTAGCATAAGTTATGGATTTGATACAGATAAAGTTGAGATGTTTAAAAAAATGCGCTCAAATCAACCCTCAACTGCCTCCGCTGGATCTTGTTTTAAAAATCCTGTTGGTGATTATGCTGGTCGTTTAATAGAGGAAGTTGGGTTGAAGGGTGTGCATAAGGGAAATATGTGTTTTTCAAATGAACATGCAAATTTTTTAGTTAATAATGGTAATGGAAAATTTGAAGATGCAATATACCTAATAGAAGAAGCTCAAAAACGAGTGTTTGAAAAGTTTGGTATTTTGTTAGAGTGTGAGATAGGTGTTTTAGATAAATCCCTCTAAAGGGATTTAAATTAGATTGGTAATACTCTGATTTTTTTAGAAAGTTTCTCTTTAAGAGTTGATTCAATTGCGTAAAGTGTACCAGTTGAGCTTGAAGCACAACCATTACAAGCACCAAGGTATCTGATATATACATCGATATACTCATCACTTGATTTAACATCAATAACTTCCATATCCCCACCATCCATAACAAGGAACTGACGGATAGATTCATCAATCTCAGCATCAATAGCTTTGATCTGTTGAACAAGAGTCATATCTTCAAAAGAAGCTGCTGAACCAGCATCTGCTGCTGCTTTCATACGCTCTTCGTCCATCTCTTTACGAGTATCACGAAGAATATCTACAAGATAGTATTCTCTTTGCTCATGTCCACCAGGCCTAATACAGCTCTTACAAAATCCACCAGCTTTAGTGTAGTCAGTAATTTGCTCAATTGTGGTTAAGTCATTTAACTTAATAACCTCTTGTAGAGTTGTTAAAGATACACGTGCACATTCACAAACAATAATCTCTTCTTCAAAACTCTCAGCATCAACACCCATATAAAGACCAGCTGCTTTTTTGATAACGTCATAAGCCATAACTGAACAGTGCATTTTTTGAGGTGGAACTGCTGGTGTTTCAGGATCATCACGAAGAGCCATTTCAACATCAATATTTGTAATTTTTACAGCCTCTTGTACAGTTTTACCAATACATAATTCTGTCATAACATCACTTGATGCGATAGCAGTACCACAGCCAAAAGATTTAAACTTAGAATCTACAATTTTGTCAGTTTTTGGATCAATTTCCCAGTAAAGACGAACTGCATCTCCACAACTTTCAGCACCAAAATCAGCTACTATAAGTTTGTGTCCACGAGATTCAGCATCTGCTTCAAAGATCTCTCCCTGGTGCTGTGGATTATTCATTAACGTTGTTACTTTATTTGAGTACGCATCCCAAAGGCTTTCGCCTAACATATCACTTTTTGCCATCGTTTATCCTTTAGTGGTGGTGCAATTCGCACTCTTGAACCTCACCGCCAGCGGTAGGTTGTTGTTTTGCAAAAGAAGAAGATATATTTCTAAGTCTTGCAACAGCTTCTTTAAAATGATTGATAGTGTAATCAATCTCTTCATCTGTCGTAAATCTTGAAAGAGATAAACGGATACCAGTATGAGCTAGCTCATTGTCAGCTCCAATAGCTAACATTACTGTATTTGCTTCTAAATCTTCAGATGCACAAGCTGAACCAGTTGATGCACCGATTTGACCATTGTTTAAGTCCCAAAGCATACCTTCGCCTTCAACTCCACGAATAGAGATAAGTATAGTGTTTGGAGTACGGTTCCATCTATCACCAACTACAAAAGTCTCAGATAGTTCTATAAGAGCATCTTCTAAACGATCTCTTTTTTCTCTGATTTTTGCACCAGTGATTTCAATGTTCTCAGTCGCTAACTCAATAGCTTTTCCCATACCTACAATAAAAGGGACATTTAGTGTACCTGAACGGCGACCACCCATATGCTCACCACCATGAAGTAGTGGAGTTAAAGCTTGAGAATCTTTAATATATAAAGCACCAATACCTTTTGGACCGTGAAATTTATGTGCTGACATTGAAACAAAATCAACATGAGTAGCTTGCAAATCTACACGAATTTTACCAACAGCTTGAACTGCATCTGAGTGAAAAAGTACACCTTTTTCTTTACAAATTTCACCAATTTCTCTAATAGGGAAAATCATACCCGTCTCATTTGAAGCCCACATGATAGAAACAAGTGCTGTTTTATCAGTTATAAAACCTCTAACAGTTTCAGCTTCAACAATACCTTGCTCATTTACTGGAAGATATGTAACTTTTACACCTTGTTCTTCTAAAAACTTACATGTAGAAAGTATTGATGGGTGTTCAACCTCTGTTGTAACTATATGATTTTTATCACCATTTATTATATGGTCTGTAAAAACTGATTGTAGTACCCAGTTGTTTGACTCAGTTGCACATGATGTAAAAACTACATCATCATCATCACTAGCATTTAATGCAGTATATACTTGGTCTATGGCTTTACTTAAAGCTGGATGTGTAGCTGTACCAAATTTATGTAGTGAGTTTGGATTCCCATACATCTCAGAGAAAAATGGTATCATGGCTTCTACAACTAATGGATCTACCATTGTTGTTGCATTATTATCTAAATAAACTTGCATTTTGAAACCTCCTAAATTTATTAATTTTTTAATTAAGACAAAAATTGTCTTGTTTAGATATTGAAATAATAATAGGTTTGACATTATGATAAGCTTAAGCCAAACTGTACTTATATAGATTTTAAGCTATAATTATATTAATATAACAGATATTTAGTATAAAAGGGAACAATTTATGTGTAATTTTAATATGATTAGCGCTGATACAAAGGCATCAATCCATCTATTTATGAAAAAAAGTGCAGAATCGATAGGGGGAGTTAACTTTTTACTAGCTCTTATGGAAGCGATGAAAGAGAAAAAACCAAATGCTTTAATGTATAAGTCATGTTTTATAGAATCTCCTGAAGCAAATATAAAATGGAATAAAATAGTTTTTAAAGATAAATTAGATATTTTAGAAGATATTATCCGTTCTCATGCAGGTAAAGAGGAAACAAATTTTAATATTTTAGATATTGAGAATGATAAAAAAAGAAAAAAAGTATTAAATATGGTGAAAACCTTAGCACCAATTGAGTTTATAGTAGTACCAAAAACTACAGATAATGGTGGTGGTTTTAGTTTTAAAATTTTTGAAGATATAAAAGATGGTGAAGCAAGACTAAACCCTATTTTTGTAGCAATGTTTTTTTGTTCAACTGAGTTTATGAAAAAAATTTTAAAATATAATATATAGAAACTTTAAATCTTAAATGTTATAATCGCACTTATAAAACATATTTAAAAGGTTCATAATGGCTCAAACCATAACTGAAAAAATATTCTCAGAACATGTTGGTAAGGATGTATTTGCTGGTGAAATAATCCGCTCAAACATTGACATGGTTATTGGGAACGATATTACTACACCTATCTCTATCTCTGCATTTAACTTAAGTGGTGCTACTAAACTTGCTAATCCTGATGGATTTTCTATTGTGCTTGACCACTTTATACCTGCAAAAGATATAGCATCTGCAAATCAAGCTAGAATCTCTCGTGATTTTGCTAAAAAACATAAACTTAAAAACTTTTTTGATGAAAAAGATATGGGAATTGAGCATGCTCTTTTACCAGAAAAAGGTCTTGTAGTGCCAGGTGATGTTATCATCGGTGCTGATTCACATACTTGTACACATGGTGCACTTGGAGCATTTTCAACTGGTATGGGTTCAACTGACTTAGCATTTGCAATGATAAGTGGTGGAAACTGGTTTAAAGTTCCAGAGTCTATCAAAGTAAATCTTAGCGGTAAACCAAATCTTCATACAACTGGTAAGGATATTATCTTAGAGATTATTCGTCTTATCGGTGTTGATGGAGCACTTTACAGAACTTTAGAATTTACAGGTAGTACAATCCCTCATCTAAATATGGATGATAGATTTTCTATGTGTAACATGGCTATTGAAGCTGGAGCAAAAAGTGGAATTGTTGCGTATGATGAGATAACAGCAGAGTTTTTAGCAGACAAAGATTTAGCTCGCGAGCCGAAGATTCATTACTCTGATGATAATGCAGTTTACTGTATGACTTTAGATATTGATGTTGCAGCTCTTGAGCCAGTTATCGCTTACCCATTTTTACCGTCAAATGGTCACTCTATTACTCAAGCAGTGAAAGATAATATCAAGATAGACCAAGCCTTCATAGGATCTTGTACAAATGGCCGTTTGGGTGATTTAAAAATTGCATCTGAGATATTAAAGGGCAAAAGAGTACATGAAGATGTAAGACTTATTGTAACTCCTGGTACTCAAAAAATCCTAAAAGAAGCATACAAACTTGGATATATGGATATAATTATAGATGCAGGTGGTGTTGTAAGTAATCCAACTTGTGGGGCATGCCTTGGAGGATATATGGGGATCTTAGGTGATGGTGAAGTAGCAGTTTCTACTACTAACCGTAACTTTGTAGGTCGTATGGGAAGTCGTACATCTGAGGTTTATTTAGCAAACTCGGCTGTTGCAGCGATAAGTGCAATTACTGGATATATTGCAGACCCAAGATAAAAAATTAAATTTAAAAAAAAGGAAATAAAAATGAAAAAAATACTTTTAAGCGTAGCCTTACTAGCTAGCTCTGCTGTAATGGCAAAAGAATATAAATATGAAATTACTCCAGTAATTGGGTACAACATTGCAGAGGGAAATTTAAATCTTGAAAATCAATTTTTAGTTGGTCTTGAAGCTCAATTAAATACAGATACTTTTTTAAAGCCAGAACTTAGTTTTCTTTACACAGATACTGACTATGAAGATTTACCAGTAAATCCAAGTACAGATATTTTCCGTTTTGCACTAAATGGTGTTCATGATTTTGATGCTATTGGTGCATTCACTCCACTTATGAAAGTTGGTGTTGGTTATGAAAGTATGGAAGAAAACTTAGCTGATAATGATGATGCTTTATTTGTTGATGTTGGTGTTGGTGTTAAGGCTGCTATAGCTGAAAACTGGGCTTTAAAACTTGAAGCTGTATATATGAACAAAGAGTTTGATTCTAATTTAGCGATTTTAGCTGGTTTGACTTACGCTTTTGGTGAAAAAGCACAAAAGGCTGCTCCAGTTGCACAAAAAGCTCCTGAACCAGCTCCAGTAGTTCAAGAAGCACCAAAAAAAGTAGTAATAAAAACTCCTGTTATTATGCCTGCAGAGACTTTAGATATGGATAGAGATAAAGATGGTGTTGCTGACTCTAAAGATGAATGTCCAAATACTCCACTAGGAAATGTTGTTGACTCTGATGGGTGTACTGCAAAAGTTAACTTACATATTAACTTTGAAAACAACTCATTTAACGTTGATGTTCCTTCTCAACAAAGAGTTGCAAACTATGCTAACTTCTTAAAAGAGCGTTTAACTTATACGACTACAATCATTGGTCATACAAGTTTAAAAGGTGAAGCATCTTATAATCAAAAACTATCAGAAAGAAGAGCTAAAGCCGTTAAAGAGTTACTTATAGCTTTTGGTATTGATGCAAAAAGAATTGAAACTGTTGGTAAGGGTGAAAATGAGCCAATCGTTCAAGGAAATAGTGCAGAGGCACATGCACAAAATAGAAGAATAGAAGCTACTCTTACTAAACATTAAGATGTTTAACATCCCTTGTGTCATCTTTGCAGGTGGCAAAAGTTCTCGAATGGGTGAAGATAAAGCTCTTCTTCCATTTGCAGATTTTGATACCCTCACTCAGTTTCAACTACACAGATTACAAAAATTATTTTCCTCCGTATATATCTCTTGTAAAGATAAAGATAAGTTTGATTTTTTTGATAAAGATTTATTTATCGAAGATATTTCATCATCTGATATTTATGCACCAACAGCTGGGTTTGTAGCAATATTTAAAAAACTCAAAGTAGATAAAATTTTTATACTAAGTGTAGATAGTCCATTTGTTGGTAAAAGTGAAATTTTAGCTATTTTAGAGGCAGATTCAGATGAGTTTGATGCAACTATTGCGAAAACAGAGTTTGGAATTCAGCCAATGTGTGGAATTTATCATAAGTCTTTAGAAAAAGAGTTTATAAAAATGTTAAGAGATGATAACCATAAACTTGGATATTTGCTAAAAAATTCTAAAACAAAATATGTTGAATTTGAAGATGAAAAGAGCTTTTTAAACCTAAATAATCAACAAGAATATCAAGAAGCTTTAAAAATTTTAAATTTTTACTTAATCCACGATGTAAGGGACTAAAAATAAATGTTGTATCCCAAAATTTGCAGCTGTTGTAAAAGCTCAAAATCAAAAAAATTTAGAGGTGAAAAGGAATTTTTATGAAAGTAATAAGTTTGATTAACGGTTCACTAATCTCAGAAACTACAGCCGCTTATGCAATACATTATGCAAAAGAGTTAAAAAGTTCTATTAGTTTTATATATGTAACAGGTCATGATTCTATTCAAGATGTGATGAGAAGTTCTGAAAATTTAAAAGCTAAATCTTCTAATATGGATGTTGAGGCAGAATTTATAATTTTAGATACTTTGTATGAATTAAAAAAGTATGCACATAGCAAAGATGCTGATATGATATTTTGTTCAACAAGACATAAGCACGGGATACTGGATAAATCTTTTGTACAATCTATAATTTCACAAAATATAAGGGCTGATTTATCTGTAATAAAGATAGTAAAACTTGGCAACACTCAAAATATTGAAAATATAATTTTACCAATAAAAGATACGAAACTATCTGTTAAAAAATTTACTTTAATGACAGTTTTTACATTAGCTTATAATGCAAAATTTGAAATATACTCACTTGATACTATATCATCAAAACAACTCTCAAATATATCAACTCAAGATATTAAAAAACGTCTAAAAGAGATTATCTTTGGTTTGAGACATTACATAAAACTTTTGAAAATCAATTCGATTCCATTCTCTATAAAACATGACTTTTCTTTAAAAGATGGCAATAAAGTAAAGACACATATAGCTAGAAATAATTATGACTTGGCAATAGTGGGTGCGCATCATGATCATTCATTTTTAAAACATCACCCTATAGATATTTTGTTTGAAAATCCACTTATAAATACCCTATACTTTATACCACATAAGGATTAGTGATGAGACCTTATAGTTTAGATAAAAAATCATTACTAGATGAGTTTAGAGTATCGTTAGATGGTTTAAATAAAAATGATGTTTTAAAAAGAGAAAAAGAGTTTGGAAAAAATATAATTGAGACAAAAAAAAGAAAAAATTATTATAAAGAATACCTAAAACAATATATAGAATTTTTCCCTATCTTGCTTGAAGTAGCGGGTATTTTAGCATTTATAGCTAATTATTATCAACCAAATGAGGGTAATGATATATTGGGATATGCTATTTTTGGAGCAGTTGTTATAAATGCAACATTTACATTTTGGCAAAATTTTAAAGCAGATAAAGCTATGGATGCACTCTTAAAATTAATGCCAACATATATAAAAGTAAGAAGAGATAAAACTATAACAGAAGTTGATGCCTCTGAGTTAGTTCCTGGTGATATTATTATACTTGAAGAGGGAGATAAGATAGCTGCAGATGGTGTATTGTTTGAAGCAAATGAGTTATATATTAACACCTCATCCCTTGATGGTGAATCAAAACCATCAAAAAGAGATACTAATCCATCAACTGCAAAACGCTCCATAGATGCTAAGAATATGGTTTATGCAGGGACTAGTGTGGTAAATGGTAGTGGGGAGGCAATAGTTGTCGCTACAGCTATGGCAACAGAATTTGGAAAAATTGCTACATTAACTAGTAATATACAAAAAGGTTTAACACCGCTTGAAAAAGAGATAATAAATATGACTAAGATATTAACTATCTTAGCCTTGCTTGCGGGTGTAGTATTTTTTGCTCTTGGTTATTTTTCAGGAAAAGGTGTATTGATAGCTGCTATTTTTGCTCTTTCTTTAATAGTTGCTAATGTTCCAGAAGGACTCTTACCTACTATAACACTTTCGTTGTCTCTTGCTTCACAAAGAATGGCAAAAAGAAA
>Ga0256837_1001138_pt1 | contig 19020 bp, 22 predicted proteins | sample 4562384metaG_FD_185976 | JGI IMG/M metagenome (GOLD analysis project Ga0256837, IMG submission 185976) | Hydrothermal vent microbial communities from Guaymas Basin, Mexico - 4561-384 | ecosystem: Environmental > Aquatic > Marine > Hydrothermal vents | place: Mexico: Guaymas Basin | collected...
TATGATTCGGGTTGAAGTTAGATGTGCAACATGTGATGCACACTTAGGACATATTTTTCCTGATGGACCAAATCCTACAGGACTTCGTTACTGTATAAATTCAGTATGTTTAAATTTTAAAGAAGAGGAATAAAAAATGAAAAAAATACTTTTAGCACTACTTTTAGTTTTTAGTTTTAACCTAATAGCAAAAGAGAATCCACATGTTGTTTTAGAGACAAATCAAGGGAAAATAGAACTTGAACTTTTCCCTGATGTAGCACCGCTTGCAGTTGAAAATTTTCTAACACATATCAAAGAAGGCTATTATAATGGTATTGCTTTCCATCGTATCATTCATAACTTTATGATTCAAGGTGGTGATCCAACAGAAACCGGAAATGGTGGAGAAAGTATCTGGCATAAAGAGTTTAAAGATGAATTTAAACCAAATCTTATTTTTGACAAGGCCGGTATCCTTGCCATGGCAAATCGTGGACCAAATACAAACGGCAGCCAGTTTTTTATTACAACGGCACCTGCACCATGGCTCAATGGAGGCTATACAATTTTTGGAAAAGTTGCCAATAAAGCTTCAATGCAAACAGTAATGAAACTCAATGATGTAGCAACAACAGGACGATCAGGTGGAGATAGACCTCTGGAACGTCAAGAGATCATAAAAGCATACATCAAGTAAAAAGAGCCTATAATTTTGTTATAAATTATAATATGCGGAGCAAGCATGGAAATAGAAACAATAAGTAAACTTGAAAAAGAGGCTCTTAAAAAGAGTGGAACTGATTTAGCACGTTTGGGACTTGCTCTCTTTTTTATGATCGGTGTGCTTACATACACTTTTTTAAGCAATGGAGGAATATCAAATAATATGTTTCTAGCCATTGCTGCACTCATTGGTGCTTATATGGCAATGAATATTGGAGCTAATGATGTAGCTAACAATGTAGGTCCAGCAGTTGGAAGTCGTGCAATGACACTGACTATGGCAATTGTAATTGCAGCTGTTTTTGAAGCGGCAGGTGCCCTTATTGCCGGTGGAGAAGTTGTAAAAACCATCAAAAAAGGTATTATTGACATCTCAGCTTTTGGAGGAAACCCAGATCCCTTTATCTGGGCTATGATGGCTGCACTTCTGGCTGCTGCACTATGGCTAAACTTTGCTACGGCTATGAAAGCACCGGTATCTACAACACACTCTATTGTCGGTGGTGTCATGGGTGCAGGTATTGCCGCGGCCGGTTTTAGCATCGTTTCATGGGGAACAATGGCAAAGATTGCTGCTTCATGGGTTATTTCCCCTCTTCTAGGCGGAATTATTGCAGCTGCCTTTTTATTTTCCATAAAAAAATCTATTCTTTTTAAAGAAGATAAAATAAAAGCTGCAAAACAGTATGTACCTATTTTTGTGGCACTTATGTCATGGGCATTTGTTACCTATCTTGTATTAAAAGGTCTTAAAAAGATTTGGCCACATGTTGTTGAAATTTTAAATTTTCTTCCTCTTGTCTCTATTGAGATGACAAAAAAACCATCTTTTTTAACTGCTCTCATCATTGGTGCTTTTGTTGCCATTGCTGTTTTTATAATTTTAAAGAAAAAACTCTCAGCACAAACAAATATGAAAAACTCAAAAGATGCTGTCAATACCCTCTTTACTATTCCGCTCATCTTTGCAGCAGCACTCCTTAGTTTTGCACATGGTGCAAATGATGTTGCAAATGCAATTGGTCCTCTTGCTGCAATCAATGATGCTGTTATCCATGGAGGAATTTCCAGTAAAGCGAGTATTCCTTTATGGGTAATGGGTGTTGGTGCTTTTGGTATAGCCATTGGTCTTGCACTCTATGGTCCAAAACTTATTAAAACGGTAGGATCAGAAATTACAGAACTTGATCAGGTGCGAGCATTCTCTATTGCAATGGCAGCATCTATCACTGTAATTATAGCTTCACAGCTTGGACTTCCGGTAAGTTCAACCCATATTGCAATCGGTGGTGTTTTTGGAGTTGGTTTTTTACGTGAATATCTCCATCTGACAGACACTACAAATACAATACAAGAGGATCAAGAACTCATTGAGGATGAGAAAGATACCCTGAATAAACTCAAAAGTGAACTCAAAGAGTTAACAAATAAAAAAAATAAAGAACTTACTGAATATAAAAGAATTGTTGAGTTATACAAGCTTATAGAAAAAGAAGAGAAGCTTATTAAGTCTGCTAAAAAGCATATAAAAAGAGTCAAAAAAGTTCAATATGTCAAACGTGATGCTATCAAAAAAATCATAGCAGCATGGGTAATTACTGTTCCTGCAGCAGCTGTTCTTTCAGCAGTTTTATTTTTTACAATACGCGGAATAATGCTTTAGACTTTTGCAAGTGCATTTTGTACTTGCAAAGCCTGTGCATGTTCATAAACATCATGTACACGAACAATAGCAGCACCGTTACGAGCTGCTTCAAGGTGTAATGCAAGTGTACCTGCAAGTCTGTCTTCTGTTTTGGCTGGAAATATTGCATCAATCATAGATTTTCTAGAAGCACCTACCAAAATCTTTTTTTCTAAGCGTAAAAAATTTTCCAAATGTTTTAAAAGTAAAAGATTATGTTCTAATGTTTTACCAAATCCTATGCCTACATCCAAAACAATATCTTGTATACCAAACGTTTCTGCTTTTGAAATTCTCTCTTGAAAAAAAGTATAAATATCATTTATTACATCATTATATGTAGGATTTTTTTGCATATTTTGTGGCGATCCCTGCATATGCATAATAATAACTTGCGCATTGTTACTGCCTGCAATTTTACAAACTTCATCATTAGCCAAACCGGTAATATCATTTACAATTGTAAAACCGGCATCCATAGCTTTAGCAATAACTTTAGGCGCATAACTATCAATACTAAAGCTTATTTTCTCATACAGTCTTTGCTCTTTGATAAACTCTAAAAGAGGTTTTATACGTGCAAGCTCTTCACTCGCTGAAACCAGAGGTGCATTTGGACGAGAAGATACAGCACCTATATCTATACTATCAGCACCCTCCTCTATCATTTTCTCAATTCTTGCAACTGCATCACTGTTTATAAATCTACTCCCACTGAAAAAACTGTCATCATTTGCATTAATTACACCCATTATTTCTGTTTTACAAGGTTTTTTTACACGCACTAAATGATCGAGTTCAAGCGCAAGTTCTTTCAGACCAAAAGGCTGTACCAACTCTTTTTTAGCTAAAATTTTCAATGCTTTTGTTGATGCGATAAGAAGGGTATTTACTCTTGGTTCTTTTGCAATAACAGTTCCTCTTGGAACAGCCAAATCTGCACCTACTGAAAGCGCATCCTGTTTTAAAATATTTGCAGCACCAACATGAAGATCCCTAATTGCAATCAAATGTATTTTTGCTTTAGCACACAAAATGGAAATACCACCGGCATCAACGCCCATCTCTTTTAAATATCTTTTCATATCTAAAGCATTTGAAAGTTTTTCTATATTCATGAACGCTCTCCTGCAAAACTCATAAGTAGCATCGCAAATACACTCTGAACCCGGGCATTCAAATCGAGTAATCTATAAGCAAGATCAAAATTGTCTAATTGACGCTGTGAAAGAATGAGTTTATCAATAACAGTAGCTCTAAAGAAGAGTGCTTCTACATATAATTTCGCCTCATTTTTAGAGACACGAGAATGCTTTTTTAAAAAATCAAAAACTTCTTTATAATCAAGCCTGCTCAAGTTAATATTGAGATCTTCTACAATATGACTATGCTTTTGCTTGTAAATGGGTAAACGGGAACGTACCGTTGGTAAAAGATTGGATTTTGTTGGAGAAATAATAATAAATTCAATATTTTTTGGAGGCTCTTCTAAAAGTTTAAGGAGTGAATTTTGAGCAACGCTTGTCAATTCAACTGCAGCAATAATGATATACTTAGTAGCAGATTCACTGATATAAGCCTCTTGTGCAACAAGCTTTGCATGTTCAATTTTAAAATTTTCTTCAAAAAAAACTACTACCCGAAATGATGCAAGTTGATTGACCAATCTTTCTATCTCTTCTTCTATAACATTACTGATGACAATATGACCCCTCATCGGGTTATGCACCTGCATCTATCTCTCCAAACATAGCTGCATTCAGCGATGCATCAAAAAGCCTATAGAGTTGTAAAAGTTTAATATCAAGAATAGGATCATAGGATTTCAGTCTAAAAGCATTATTGAAATCTTCATCAAAAATCCAAAAATAGCTATCATCTTTTCGTTTTGCAATATCACTTCTTCTGTCATCACCCTTACCGATATACCAAAAGAAATAATCATCTTTATAAGAGAGCGAGATCATATCATCAACCATATCGATCATCTCTCCACCACTAAGAGCATTATAGTAAGGGTATATACTATCAATTCCAAGGATAGGGATCAACGGTCTCTCAAGAGAAAGAGAGTTCATGGAACTGATAATATAGTGTTCAAACCACTTTCTCTTTTCATCTGTAATTAAAATAACTGTTTTACCATTGAGGATCTGTTTGAGTGCATAAGCCGTAGTTTTAGACCATTCAAAGCGATGTTCTTCCAGCCATGAAAGGCTTCCGCCTTCTGCACGGATAGCATCTAAACTCCACTGGGCAAAATCAGATGACATCAAAATTACTTATCTAACTCGTATGCATTATGCAGACTTCGTACTGCCAACTCTGCATATTTTTCATCAATTACCATAGAGACTTTAATCTCTGATGTAGAGATCATATTGATATTAATATTCTCTTTTGCCATTGTAGAGAATGCTTTTGCTGCAACACCGGCATGTGATTTCATACCCACACCAACAACAGAGACTTTACAGATATCTTCATTGTATGAATCCGACTGAATCTCATCACTTTGTACAAATGAATCAACAACTTTTTTTGCATCATGCAGATCGCCAACAGGAACAGTAAAATCGATATTTGTTGTGTCATCTACTGCTTTATTTTGAATAATCATATCAACATTGACCTCAGCATCAGCCAAAGCATTAAAGATATCACTAGCAATGCCAGGTCTGTCTTTTACACCTGCTAATGAGATACGTGCCTGATTTCTATCAAGTGCGATTCCGCTTACTAATGGTTTTTCCATGATATTTTCTTCCTTTGTAATTAATGTTCCCTCTTCATCCGAGAAACTACTTCTTGTTACTAAATTTACATTGAGTTTTTTTGCAAGTTCCACAGAACGGTTTTGCAGAACTTTTGCACCAAGACTTGCAAGTTCAAGCATCTCATCATACGAGATCTTCTCTAGCTTCTTTGCTTTTGGCTCTATTCTTGGATCTGTTGTAAAGATACCGGTTACATCCGTATATATCTCACACAGATCTGCTTTAAGTGCACCCGCTATTGCCACAGCAGAGAGATCACTTCCACCACGTCCAAGTGTCGTAACATCACCCTCTTCATTAACACCCTGAAATCCTGCAACTACAATAATTTTACCCTCTTTGAGTGCATTTTGCATTTTCGTTGGGTTAATCTCTTCAATACGTGCTTTTGTATGGTGCTTGTCCGTCACAATCCCAGCCTTACGACCTGTCATTGCTTCTGCTTGAAAGCCCATCTCCTGTAAAGCGATAGAGAGCAGTGAAGCAGTAACTCTTTCACCGGAGCTCAAAAGCATATCCATCTCAGCACGTGCAGGATTTTTTGAAAAATGTTCTGCATAGCCTACAAGTTTGTTTGTCTCACCACTCATAGCAGAGACAACAACGACCACATCATGACCAGCATCTTTCGTCTTTGCTACACGTTTTGCAACATTTTCAATACGATCCAGATCACCAACACTTGTACCACCAAATTTTTGAACAATTAACATCTTATAAAAGTCCCTCTTTTTTAAAATAATTTATTACTGTTTCATATACAGGCTTTTTAAAGTGTGCTGTATATGTCAATACTTTATTTATATCTACAAACTTATAATGAATAAACTCAGGATGTTCTGTTGCTAAATTAATCTTTGCATCTTCTTTAAGTTTCATAAGAAAATAACGCTGTGTCTGCCCTTTATAGGGCTTCATCTTTTTAGCAATCTTCTCTGGAAAATCATAAGAGATCCACTCAGGAAACTCTGCTACTATTTCAGCAGCATCTGTTCCGATCTCCTCTTCCATCTCACGAAAGAGCGCTTCTTGTACCTCTTCACCCTCATCAATACCACCCTGAGGAAACTGCCAGATGTCAGTCAAGTCATTACGCTGTGCAATAAATACCTCTTTTTTCTTTGGGTACTCCGGCGATACTATAATCATAGCTACATTAGGACGATATTTATCATTTTTACTCATACCAACACCTATTTTAAATTAAAGCGATTATACAAAAAATGCAATTAATATAAGTTTAGAGTGCTATAATTTCTCATGCTTTTATATATACATATCCCTTTTTGTGATTCCAAATGTTCCTACTGTGCTTTTAACTCCTATGTTGATAAATTTCATCTCAAACGTGACTATATGATTGCTCTTGAAAAACAACTTAGATTTGAACTGCAACACTTTCAAGCAACGCACAATTCGATAGAAACGCTTTTTATAGGAGGCGGCACTCCTTCTACTGTTTCACCCCAACTTTTTAAGCCTCTTTTTGAACTTCTAAGACCCTATTTAAAAGAAAATGCCGAAATAACAAGCGAAGCCAATCCAAACTCAGCAACAAAAGAGTGGCTCAAGGGAATGTATCAACTTGGTGTCAACCGTATCAGCTTTGGTGTTCAAAGTTTTGATGAAAAAAAACTAAAAATTCTCAATCGTGCCCATACCCCACAAATGGCAAGAGATGCACTCCAAAATGCAGCACAAATCGGTTTTAAAAACCTCTCACTTGATCTTATCTATGCCACACTCGGAGATACAAAAGAGCTACTGCAAAAAGATATACAAGAGGCTTTTTCTCTACCAATCAATCATCTTAGTGCCTATGCTCTTACTATTGAAGAGGGAACTGTATTTGAGAAAAAACCACAAATGGCAAAAGAGCAACTTGAAATTACTCAATGGATCTTTGAAACAATAGAGGCACGTGGATTTCAACAGTATGAGATCAGTAATTTTGGATCATATCACTCTTTACACAATCTTGGTTATTGGCAATATAAAGATTATATCGGAGCCGGTGCCGGTGCAGTCGGAAAGCTTAAAAACAGACGTTTTTATCCAAACCCAAAAATTGAAAGCTATATACAAAATCCTCTACAAATGCGAATTGAAGAGTTAAGTGATGAAGATATGCGATTGGAAAAGATGTTTTTGGGCTTTCGATCCTGTGTCGGAGTATGCAAAGAGATACTCAAAGATGAGGAGAAAATACGAGCCTCTGTCCTTGTTAAAGAGAAAAAACTTTTCTTTGATAATGGAAAATTTTATAATCCGGATTACCTTTTAGCAGATGAACTTACACTCTTTTTGACTTCTTGAAGATTATTTAATCATTCTTTGGATAAAATGCAAATCTCAAATATAATTTATGAAGGCTTACTATGTTTGGTATGGGATTTACCGAGATACTGCTTATCGCTGTTATTGCGATTCTTTTTTTAGGTCCGGACAAACTACCGAGTGCTATGGTAGATATTGCAAAATTTTTTAGAAGTGTTAAAAATACAATTGGTTCTGTAAAAGAGTCCCTTGAAGAAGAGATGAATGTCACAGGTATAAAACAAGAAGCACTTGCATATAAAGAAGAACTTTTAAAAACAAGTGACACTTTTCATAAAACAACTAATGTACAGGCAATGATTGGTGCAGAGATAGATAATATTTTAAACGATGATGAACCAAAACAAGAAAACACAACTCCTAAAGTAAAAAAAGCTCCAAAAGAGTCGCAAGAAGTAACTTTTAAAAAGAAAAAAAAGAAAAAAGTACAAAATCTAGAAAATAAAGAAGAGACAACAGATGTTTGATGAATTACGCCCACACTTAGTAGAACTCAGAAAAAGACTTGGAATTTCTGTAGGAAGTCTTATTGTTATGTTTTTTGTAATGTTTTACTTCCATGAATTTTTACTCAATTGGATGGTAGAACCATTAAATGATGCTTTAATTGAAGTAGGAAAAAAATCTGTTCATGCTGCAGATGGAATGATCACAACATCTCAGGTCGGCGGAGCATTTTTTGTTGCTCTTAAAGTTGCTTTCTTTGCTGCAATAGTTGGTGCACTGCCTATAATCTTATCACAAATATGGCTCTTTATAGCACCAGGGCTCTATGCACATGAAAAAAAGATGCTTATCCCTTTTATCATCGGTGGAACCGTTATGTTTGTTATCGGTGTTATGTTTGCATACTATGTTGTAACGCCCTTTGGATTTGACTTTCTCATTACCTTTGGTTCGTTTAAATTTACGCCACTGATAAACATCGAAGACTATGTTGGTTTTTTCACCAAAATTATGTTTGGTTTTGGACTTGCCTTTGAACTGCCTATATTTGCCTACTTTCTAGCACTGCTTGGACTTGTCGATGACAAACAAATGGCAGCATTTTTTAAATATGCTATCGTTATCATATTTGTAGTAGCAGCACTGCTTACACCACCAGATGTTCTGACACAGCTTCTTATGGCCGGTCCGCTGATTATTCTTTATGGCTTCTCTATCTTAATCGTAAAAATGGTTAATCCTGCAAAGCCTGAAGAAGAAGAAGAAGAAGAAGATGATGATGATGATGAAAATGACGAAGATGATGATCAAGAACTTGATGCTATAAAAGAGAAACAAGAGTAACAGTGCAACAAGAAAAAGAGCTCCTTACACAAAGCTATGACTTCACTCTTCCAAGTGAACTCATAGCAACCCACCCTGCAAATCCAAGAGATCATGCCCGTCTGCTTGTCTATGACAGAAAAACAGATACAATCACCCATACCTATTTTTATGAACTTGAAAAATATCTTCCCAAAGATGTTGCGCTGATTTTTAACGATACAAAAGTAATAAAAGCCCGTCTTTTTGGGAAAAAACCAAGTGGTGGCAAGATAGAACTTCTAATCAACAGAGCTTTAAATGCCTACGATATCAATGTCTATATTCGAGGACGAATAAAGCAAGAGAGTGAAATTCTCTTTGACAAAGACCTAAAAGCTGTGGTTAAAGAGCTAAATGAAGATGGCAGTCGTATTGTGAATTTTTATCAGAACAAAGAGCTTTTACGCTTTGAGGATCTCTTACCCGTTATAGAAAGGATTGGTCATATTCCACTTCCTCCCTATATCAACAGAGAAGATACTAAGGATGATGCAAATGAGTACCAAAGTGTTTTTGCAAAAGAAGAAGGTGCAGTTGCCGCACCGACAGCTTCACTGCACTTTACACAACAACAGCACAAAAAAATAACACAGAACTATAAACATGCCTATGTAACACTCCATGTAGGCAGTGGAACATTCAAGCCGGTAGAAGCAGATATTATAACGGATCATCCTATGCACTCTGAATACTACTCTATTTCAAAAGAGGCACAAGAAATTCTTGACTCTACAATACCTGTTCTTTGTGTTGGAACAACCTCAACACGAACTGTAGAGTTCTATGCAAAACATGGAAAAAAGGTATCAGGTGAGGCAAACCTCTTTTTACATCCACACAACAAACCAAGCAGAGTAAACCATCTGCTGACAAATTTTCACCTTCCAAAATCTACACTGCTTATGCTTGTCGCATCTTTTGTAGGACTACAAAAAACAAAAGAACTTTATGCAGAGGCCATACAAGAGAAGTACCGATTTTACTCTTACGGCGATGCTATGCTAATACTCTGATAATCCCATTGTGAATTTCTATCTCACCCAAAAGTTCTGCTTCAAAAAGACGTGAAGGGTATCGACTCAGTACCTTTTCATAAGCGGAATTTTTACGACAAAACTCTAAAAATTCATCTTCTTTTTGGTTATTTTCATCTTTTTTTCTATCTGCAAACTGAGATACAAAAGCATCTATATCGTAAATTGCCTCTGCTTTTCTCTCCTTAAGAAGTCTATTTGTTCCTTCACTTTCTCCGATTCTATGTGGCAATACATAGATCTTTTTTCCCATTTTTTGAGCAAATTCTACACTACGCATAGTTCCAGAATTTTCATCAGCATATGTAACAATCAAAACTTCTCCAAGCGCAACGACAAGTTCATTTCTTAAAACAAAATTATATCTTGTAGAGGGCGTTCCTTCTTGAAACTGACTTATAACAAAACCCTCTTTTTCTATCTCTGCGATAAGATTTTTATTAATCGCAGGATATCGCTTATCTAAACCTGTTGCCGCAACCATAATAGTATTTTTTGCACCTGCTGCTTTGTGAGCAATAGCATCTACGCCTATTGCTCCACCACTGACTATACAGAGATCTCCTCTAGCTAATTTTGTTGCAAGTTGCATCGTTATCTCTCTTGCATATCTATTTGGCTTTCGAGAACCTACTATTGCAATCTTTTTTCTTTGAAGAAGCGCTCTGTTGCCTTTGTAAAAAAGCTCTTTTGGATATTTTTTCATATCTTTAAAAGCCTCTATATGAAAATCTATCTGATGAATCATTTGCTTACTGAATCTTGTTAATTAAAACAAGATCAACCTCTTTAGCCAACATTTTTTTAGATTCATACAGTGCTTCAAGTGTATTTTTATGTGGATGTCCAATAGCAATAGCTTCTCCATGTGCTTTGGCAATACGTACAGCTTCTTTGATCTGTTTTAAGATATAAGGCTTATCCATATGATGATCTAAAAAGACATCTCGTGCAATATACTTCAGTCCATAGCTCTTTTCTACCATTGGTGCTTTTGTTTTTGCTGTTGTTCTGCTGTCTATAAATGCAATATGATTTTTTTGTAGAGCATAAATTAACTTTTGCATTGCTTTTTCATCAGAAGTAAATTTACTACCGGTATGATTGTTAATATAGGTGACTTTAGGAAAAAGTTGTTTGATCGTATGAATTCGCTGAAGAATCACATCCTGTGAATCATTAACATGCAGCGTAGTGGGTTCTTCTTTATTAAAATGCATCGCTTCCATCGGTACGTGAACCATATAAAATTTCTCTTTCGCAGCAATTTTTGCAGAATTGGGACGTCCTGGACGTGGAGGTAAAAAAGACATAGTCAAAAGCATATTCAAACTCTTTATAGCCCGTACCTGTGAAGCTGTTTGAACGTCATCTATAATAATAGCCAATCTTGGTTTTTTTGCAAGCTTTAAAGGTTTCTGAGGAAGTTTTATCTTTGGAGGATGAACCAAAGATTCATTTTCTATCTCATGTGCTGCAGAATTATAATTTTTTGACTCTTTTTTCAGAACTCGCTCAAGCCGTTTTTCAACACTCTCTTTTTTTACTTTTACCTCTGTTTTTGTTTGTACCGGTACTGGTATTTTAGCATGCTGTTCTTTTTTCTTCAGATCTTTTTTTATTTTACTCTCAGTAGCACTGTTATATCCCAAGTAGTAACCGACAAGCAGCGTCGTCAATCCTAATGCAATCAAAGCCAGTATCCATACTATATAACTTAAAATTTTATTGCTACTCTTTTTTTTCTTTGTTCTTTTTCGTTTTGCCATAGTTCAACTTTTTCAGATTTTTGAAACTATATCCTAAAAATATTAAATAAATAATTTTAATTGCATTTTGTCATAATACCAAACCCAATTACAGCTAAAATCTATATGCTAATTTTAAGCAACTTTTCTGTATTATTGCGCGTTCCTTTCTCTTTGTAACTTCTAAAACGAAGCTATATTTAGATCCGAAAGGGAAACAAAGCCTATAAATAGGCATACCAAGAGGAGATCATACTATATGAGAAACTACGAAAACCTAGTAATCGTAAAACCTACATTTACTGCTGAAGAAATTGCTGCAGCTGTAAAAAATGTTGAAGAGATAATAACTTCTAATGGCGGCGAAATCGCAGCTACAGACGCAATGGGAATGAGAAAACTTGCATACCCAATTGAAAAAAGTGAACGTGGTTATTACCATGTAATCTACTACTCAGTAGAACCATCTGCTATTGCTGAAATTGAAAGACGTTTCCGTATCAATGAAGATTTACTTCGTTTTGTAACTATTAAATATAGTACAAACCGTGAAGTAACTGCATGGAATAGTTTAGTTGAAAAAGCAAAAAAAGCGGCAGCTCCGGTAAAAGAAGAGACTCCTGTTGAAGAAGCTCCAAAAACTGAAGAAGCTCCAAAAACTGAAGAAGCTCCAAAAACTGAAGAAGCTCCAAAAACTGAAGAAGCAGCAGCTGAGTAATAGCGTAAGCTATAAATTGAAGGAAAACCTATGTTTAACAAAATAATTTTAGTTGGAAACTTAACACGAGATATTGAACTGCGCTACTCTCAAGCGGGTATGGGTATTGCAAAAACTGCAATTGCTACGAGCCGTAAATTTACCAGTAATGGTGAAAAAAAAGAGGAAGTTTGTTTTGTAGATATCACCTTCTTTGGAAGAAGTGCCGAAGTTGCCAATCAATACCTTAGAAAAGGAAGTAAGATCCTTGTTGAGGGAAGATTAAACTTTGAACAATGGGTTGACCAAAATGGACAAAAAAGATCAAAACACTCTGTAATTGTTGAAACAATGCAAATGCTAGATTCACGAAGTGATTCTCAAGGTGGCTATAACAATGCACCTAATAATGGTGCCAACGCTTATGGAACACCTACACAGGGAGAACCACAAAGCTATCAAGCACCACAGCAGCAGCAGCAACAACAAAGCTATGGACAACCTGCCCAACAGCAACAGAGCTATCAACAGCAACAGCCATCATACAATGCACCGACGCAAGAACCTAGTCGTTCTATGCCAAGCCCTGCTGATGTACCGGTTATTGATATTGATGAAGATGAAATTCCATTTTAACAAATAAATAGATACAAAAGGTAATAACATGTCAGAAAAAAGAAAATACAAAAAAAGATACTGTAAATATTGTGAAGCAAAAGTTGACTTCATGGATTATAAAGATGTAGCAAACCTACGTTTTTCACTCTCAGAGAGATATAAAATCATGCCACGTCGTTTAACAGGGAACTGTAAACGTCACCAAGATATGATCTCTACTGTTATCAAACGTGCTCGTGCAGCTGCATTCGTACCATATGTTGTAACTCGTAAAAAAGTTATAACAGCTCCATTTGAAAACCTTAGATAAGGTTTTCGTTGGTGCTTTGGCACCACTTTTTAATATAGGAATATTAATTGCTTTAGACTCTTTAAAAAAGCAATATTATGAAACTACTCTCTTTTCTTCTTTTAACTTTTATAACACTCAATGCAAATAACTTCTCTGTTATTGTTCATAAACCCTTTAATGCCGCCCTTTTTGATATCACCGAAGATTACGACAGGACTATAACTGCAGTTGGTTTTTCTAATGCCTACAAACAAAATACAAATTCATCTCAAACATATAGTAATGCCTTTGATTATCTAGAGAGCGTATCAAGTCGATATGGTTCACAAATGACACTTGTAAAAGTGAACAATAAAGCGCAAGTTATATTACAAAAGCTGGCAAAACTCAGTCGCTTTAACAAAGCAGTAGCTGTTGTAAAAACACCCACAAACGGATACTTTATCGGTGGATATACCATGGATGGATCGCTACTCGTAGCCAAACTCGATGCCAATGCGAATATACTCTACGCTAAGGTTTTTGGAACAAAAAACTATGACAGAATGAGTAACCTCGTTCAACTCAGCGATGGAGGCGTTCTGGCAGTAGGCTCTTCATTTACATCACGAGACACAGCAGATCCTATGTTTCAAACAGGCCTTGGAAATAATGATATATTCATCACCCGTTTTTCAAAAAACGGACAGATTTTATGGAGTAAAAAGTATGGTACCCGTTTTGATGACAATGGTATAGATGCAGTAGAAGCACAGGATGGTTCTCTTTTGGTTGTGAGTACCATGGCTTCAGAGAAACAACGCCAAGTAAGCTTTATGCGCCTTACAGAAAATGGGAACAGGATCTGGCTTAACCAATTTATAAAAAATACACAAAAAGAAAATCTTGTCATTCCGACAAAGATTATACGTCTTCGGGATAACTCTTTTGTTGTTAGTCTTATTCAATATAATCAGGTACAAAAAGAGCATATAAGAGTTGTCAAATTTGATCTCTATAACAATATCCTAGCAGACAAAGAAATAAGTACAAGCTACCCATCCGGACTGATGGATATCAAAGAGTTCTCAAACGGAACACTTATAGGTGTTGGGTATGTAAAAGACAAACATAATACTGATGGATTGGCAATGCTTTTAGACTCTTCACTCTCTATGCTCAAACAGGAGCATTACGGAGGTCAAAATTACGATATCTTCTACTCTCTTGCTATTTTACATAACGCTCAAGTTGCAGTAGCAGGAATTCATACCGATGACTACTCCCAAGAGGGAAATATGTGGATCGTAAAACTAAACAACGATGCAACAATGGCACAAATTGCACTCAAAGCATCTGGTTTTTACAGACAACTTACACAACTTTTTTCTAAAGAGATTGCAAACAACAAACTTACAATAACACAGGACCTGCAAATTATCTTTATAGACAAAGCACTCTATTTTAAAGCAGGGGCATACAAGCTTACAGCAAAACAAAAATCATTTCTTCGAAATTTTTCAAAAAAACTTATCCCATTTCTCTATAATAACAGAGACAAAATTGCCTCTTTAGATATAAATGGACATACTTCAAGTGAATGGAAAGGTGTAAATTTTCAAAACCGCTATCTTAACAACGAAGATCTCTCAATGAAACGCTCTTTTTCAGTACTACGTACACTCTTTTTACAGCAAAAGAGACAAAAACAGCAATGGTTGAGTAAAATTTTACGTGGAAGTGGAGATAGTTTTGCACATGTACAACTATTAGAGGGGAAAGAGGATCCAAAAAGATCTCGAAGAGTCGATTTTCAGATCATACTGAAATAGACTCTTTGAGATACCCTGCCTACTCTATCTCTTCAAGATTTGTAGTTCTAAAATCAAGACGTGTTTTATCCTGAATCAGTTTCTTATACAGTTTAAACTTGGCTTTTTGCAGTGCTTCATCATCATAATCAAACTCTTTTTTAAGCTCTTCATCAGGAATATTTGCACAATCCATTGCAAAGAGTTTCAGCTCTTTTTTTGTCAATTTTGATTTCATAACACTATAAAGCACTTTATCATTCTCAATAAGATCAACACTCTCTAACTTACAAAACTCTGCAAGCTTATCTCTAAAATTATTTTCACCGTGATACTGTCTCCAGACTGTATTTTCTAACACTTTATATTTCCTTTAAAATTAATGAGAGGTCTTTCTCTTTTATAATAATATTTGCCTCTTTTTGAAGTATCTCTCTTGCACAAAAGGCTACACGTGTACCTGCATGCGCAAACATAGAAAGATCATTTGCACCATCCCCACAGACAAGTGTCTCAGCTTCACTTACACCCAAAACATTTTGTAGACGTATCAGCATATCGCCTTTTGAAAAATTAAACATCATATCTCCACCAACAAGTCCTGTCAGTTTTCCATCCTTATGATGCAGTACATTTGAAAAATCAGCATCATACCCTAAAATATCTTTTGCATATGATGTAGCCGTTCTAAATCCACCAGAAAAACATACTACTTTTATTCCTCGATTTTTTAACTCGGCTATTGTCTCCTGTGCTCCTGGCATATAGGGAAGATTATGCGAAATTTTTTCAACAACAGAAAAATCAAGCCCTTCTAAAAGCTTAACTCTTTGCTGTAATGATTCAAAAAAATCAAGCCTTCCACTCATTGCCTCTTCTGTTATTCGTGCTACTTCATCACCAATTCCTAACTCTTTTGCAAAAAAGTCTATCGTTTCACCATCCATCAGGGTAGAATCAAAGTCAAATACTGCAAGTTTTAGCATTAAATACCTTCTTATTTGTTATAATTGCGCAATTATAGCGAAATAGGACTTTTTTTGTTTGACAGACTGATAGATAAATTAAAAAACGATACATATATCACATTAGAAACGACACCTGGACATGCTGCAAAGTTTACTCCCGTAATTGATAAAATTGAAGCATTGGGACTCCATAAAATGGTCGATGGATTTTCAACAACAGATAATCCACTTGCCAAACTAAAATTTAATGCGCTCTTTGGTGCAAGACTTCTGCAAGAGCGATTTAATAAACCGGTCATAGCTACTATGAGTATGCGTGATCGCAATAAAATTGCTCTACAATCGGATCTACTTGGTGCAAATGAGTTTGATATACGTGCAATTTTGGCACTTACCGGAGATCCTGCCAATATCAGCGATCAACCCAATGCAAAAGCTGTTTTTGAAGCAGATTCAACACTCCTTCTTGATATTATTTCAGCATTCAATGCAGGCATGGACTATGCTGCAAAACCTTTTCATGACAAACCCGAACACATCTACCCTTTTGCCGTAGTAAACTCCTTTGCAAAAAATCCAAAAACACTGCAAAAGAAGATGCAAAAGAAGATTAAGCACGGTGCAGTAGGAATAATAACACAACCTGTATATGACATAGAAAATGCAAAACAACTTTTAGAATTAAAAGTAAAAGCAAATGAGGAGTGTTGTTCTGAAAATAAAAATGCAGAGTTGATTTTAGGTGTTTTTCCTATTACAAAACTCAGAACTGCACAATTTTTATCTTCGCATGTTCCTGGTATCAATGTCCCACCATGCTGGCTTGACAAACTTCGTGAAGCACATAAAATAGGAGCAGATGAAGAGTATAAAGTAGGATTTGAACTCTCAAAAAAACTCTTTGAAGAGTTAAAAGCACTCCATCCAAAAATTCACTTAATGACAGCAAATCAATTTAGCATCGCAAAAGAAATATTAGAATAAAGAGATAAGGAAAAAAATGATAGATTTAAAACAACTACAAAAAGATTTTGACGGAATAAGCAAAAAGTTAATGCGTAAAGGTGTTGATGAGAAGCTTCTTGAAAAAGTAAAAGAGAAATTTGAAGAACTCAAAGAGGCAAAAGCGGCTTACGAAAAGCTTCAAGCTGCCCAAAATGCAATGAGTAAAGAGTTCGGTATCTACAAACGTGAAGGCAAAGATATCTCTGAGCTTAAGGCACGTGTAGATGCAAATAAGATCAAAATTACCCAAGCACTTGAAGTACAAAGAGAAAAACAAGAAGAGCTAGAAACTTTGGCAATGGCAATTCCAAATATTCCTGATGATGATGTGCCTGATGGCGAAGATGAAGCAGATAATGTAGAGATCAAAAAAGTTCTTACACCTCGTGAGTTTAGCTTTACTCCAAAAGAACACTGGGAGTTAGCTGAGCAAAACGGATGGATAGACTTTGAGCGTGGTGTCAAACTTGCATGTAGCCGTTTTAGTGTTGCTTATGATATGGGAGCAAAACTTGAACGTGCACTCATTAACTTTATGCTTAACTATAACGCTAAAAAAGGCTTTACAGAGGTCAGTGTACCACATATTGTAAACCGCAAAGCACTTGAAGGTACAGGACAACTTCCAAAATTTGAAGATGATCTCTATAAGATTGAAGGTCAGGATCTCTATCTGATTCCAACGGCTGAAGTACCACTTACAAACCTCTTTCAAGATGAAATCCTTCCAGCGGATAAACTGCCATTTAAAATGACAGGATATACATCTTGTTACAGAAAAGAAGCAGGGGCAGCAGGACGTGATACACGCGGTATTATCAGACAGCATCAGTTTCATAAAGTGGAACTTGTTTGTATTACAAAGCCCGAGGAGAGTGATATTATTTTTGATGAGATGGTAGCAACTGCTTCAGAGATCCTTACAGCACTTGAACTTCCACATCGTCTTGTTACGCTTTGTACCGGAGATCTTGGCTTTGGAGCAGCAAAAACCGTTGATATTGAAGTATGGCTTCCAGGACAAAATACCTACCGTGAAATCTCTTCTATCTCCAATACAAGAGATTTTCAAGCTCGCCGTGCAAAAATTCGTTTTAAAAATGGAAAGAAAAATGAACTAGTTCACACACTCAACGGCTCAGCTTTGGCAGTTGGAAGAACAATGGTAGCTATTATGGAAAACTTTCAAAATGAAGATGGAAGTATTCACATTCCAAAAGCCTTAGAACCATATATGGGAATGTAATACAAAACCTGTTTATTACTCTTTTACCCAATAAACTTCTTATAAATAAAAAGATTATGTAAAAAGACGATATAGTCTTAAATAAGAAAAAAGAGGTAATGATCATGAATATTGGATTAAATACACACATGAGCGATGCTCTGTTTAGTAATGTCGAACAAAAAAAAGAGAATTTAGGCATTAAAAATCTTTATACAAAAAAGGTTGAAGGCGATGAATTAAAAGCGCTAAAAGATCAGGTAAAACAAAATTCACAAGCTTTTAGCCTAAATATAGAGATTATTCAAGTAGATATCTCTTTTAAAAGCGGTGAAAGTGAGAATGTCAATAGCGATTTTGAAAAAAACTATCAAGAATTTCAAGATTTTTTAGACAACATTGGCTATAAAGGTAAAGCAATAGCAGATCTCTCACAGGATGAAGCAAAAGAGTTGGTAAGTGATGATGGTTTTTTTGGAATCGATCAAACATCACAGCGTATAGCAGATTTTGTCATTCAAGGTGCGGGTGATGATGCTGATCTGTTAAAAGCCGGACTGGATGGAATTCTACAGGGTTTTAATGAAGCGGAAGAGATATGGGGCAGTAAGTTACCTGATATATCTTATAAAACAATTGATAAAGCAAAAGACCTTATCACAAAACATATGAATGAAGTAGGCGTAAATATTCTTGATACATCAGCTTAAACAAATAAAAGGTACTAAATATGGATCCTAAAAAACGAGCTTCTATTAAGCAAGGAATGCATGTAGCCATAGTTTTAAAACACGACCAAGAAAGTGGTAGATTAACAGATGGGGTTGTA
>Ga0256837_1001139_pt1 | contig 19020 bp, 22 predicted proteins | sample 4562384metaG_FD_185976 | JGI IMG/M metagenome (GOLD analysis project Ga0256837, IMG submission 185976) | Hydrothermal vent microbial communities from Guaymas Basin, Mexico - 4561-384 | ecosystem: Environmental > Aquatic > Marine > Hydrothermal vents | place: Mexico: Guaymas Basin | collected...
TGAAAGTTGACTTAATTGTCACACCTTCAGCTAAAGCAGATGTATCAATATCTCCAGCTTCTGTATTTGCTACTTCTAAAGTTGCAAATCTGTTAAACTCTTTACTTAAATTATATTTAGCTTGTTGACCTTCTATAGTTTTGTTCATTTTCTTTCCAGAACTATAAGAAACAATAGCTTTTCCATCTGTTACTTCACATACCTTTGTAGTTACCACTTTTACAAGTGTTACAGGGATAGATGGTACGCTCATTGTTCTACTCATTCCGATTTTTTCAACGATAAATTCCATGTTCTCTCCTTTCTACTCTTGGCCCATAGATCTTACTTCTACATCCACTTCTGGTGCAAGATCTAATTTCATTAATGAATCAATTGTGTCTGGTGTTGCAGACATAATATCAATAATTCTAGAGTGAATTCTAATTTCGAATTGCTCTCTACTTGATTTATTAACGTGTGGTGATTTAATTACAGTGTATCTTCTGAATTTAGTTGGCATTGGTATTGGACCAATTAACTCAGCTCCTGTTCGTTTTACAGCTTCAATTATTGAAGCAACAGATCTATCTAAAACTCTATGATCGTAAGCTTTAAGCTTTAATCTAATTTTTTCCATTTTTTTTCCTTTAAAGAACTCGTCAAGTATTTTTTTAATACAACCTTGACCATTTGTATTGGCGCGAATTATATCTAAAAGTTATTAAGATGTCAATGAAATAGTATGTTTTACTCAAAAATACACTATTTTACTTCCTTTTAAAAAGGAAGATAGTAAAAATGGTCTATTTTTACTATTTTTTGACTAGATTTGTGGTTTATATCCTTTTAAAAAGGAAATAGCTATAATATTTAAATGGATACATTAGAGATATTATACGAAAACAAAATACAAGCATCTACTTTTCTTGAAAGAAAAATAAAAATAACTGAACCATTTACAATATTAATTGGTCCTAAGTTAAGTGGAAAATCATATTTAATATATGATTATATTCAAAATGAACAAAAAGAGTATCTATATATAGATATAAATGATTTAAAAGATTTAAAATTTGACAGTGAAAAATTACAAAACTTTATAAATGAAAAAGATATAAAAATATTAGTTATAGAAAATTATGATTATAGTTTTAATCTTCCTATAATAGAATCTATAATTATAAGTACAAATATATATAAACATATAAATAAATTTGCTAAGCTTGAAGTTATGCCTCTTGATTTTGAGGAGTATTTATCATTTGATATAAAACATCAAAATACTACTAATAGTTTTAATAGTTTTTTAAAGTATGGAAATATTGCTGAACTTATAGATTATAAAGATAATAAAAAACAAAATAGAAATAAAGAGATCATACAACTAATCAATCAAAATAATACATCTTATAAAATACTTGAACTTTTAATTAGAAATACCTCATTATTAAAATCAACTTTTTGGTTATATAATGAGTTGAAAAAAACCATGAAAATATCTAAAGACTTTTTTTACAAACAAATAAAAGAGTTTGAACAAAATAATACTATTATATTTTGTCCAAAATATAATTCACCAAATACTACTAAAAAGTTATTTATTTATAATCATGCTTTTATGCATAGTGTGTCATTTAATAAAAACTTTAATGCAGTATTTTCTAATATGATATTTTTAGAGATTTATTCAAGATATAAAGATGTATGTTATTATGATAAGATTGATTTTTATATACCAAGTAGTAAAACTATTATTTTAGTGATACCTTTTTATATCAATATACAACTAGCAAGTATTAGTGCTAAAATTTTATCTATAAAAGATGATATAGAATTTGATAATATAAATATAGTTACTATTTCAAATCAACATAGTTTATATATAGATGATATACCTTGTGAAGTTATGCCATTTTATGAGTGGGCATTAGGTTTATAGCTTTTTTATAAATACTAGCTCTTTAGAAGCTAATACTTACTTGTGTACCTTTATATTGTACTGATTCTATCTCTATAGTATGATTTAGCTCACTACATAGTTTATATACTATATGCATACCTATACCATATCCATTATCATCCTCTTTATAGTTTCTTTGAAATATCTTCTTAGGGTATTTTATACCTTTTCCATTATCTTTTATATATAAAGTATTATTTTTAAACTCTATATTTATAAAAGGACTATTAACTCTACTATATTTACAAGCATTTGATATGATATTATCAAGTATCCTTTTGATTGCAATACTATTTGAATTTACTTTTATAATCTTTTTTTCAAATATAAAATCTATATTTGGGTATATAATTTTATATTCACTTATTAGATCTTCTATAATGATAGATAGATCAAAATCTTTTTTACTTAATTTATTTCCATTTAATAAAATCTCTAAATTTGCATATAGTGAAGATATATTTTTAGCAGAACTTTCAATTCTATTTATCTTTTTTATAGTAGTTTCATCAGCTTGTTTTTTTAACATCTTTGTATTTAGTAGAATTGATGTAACTGGTGTATTTAGATCATGTATTAGATCTTTTGTAAAATTATCTAGATGATTAAAAGCTTCTATCATAGGCTGTAAAGATCTTTGAGTTAATAAATAAGATACAAGTGCAAAAAATAATAAAAGTAATACTTGTGCAACTATTACATATGTTTTTAATTTTGATATTTGCTTATCAACTATATTTGCATCTACTTTTATAACAAGATTATTTGTAAAAGCTTTATAAAACACATCTTTATCTCTAATTGGTAGTGTTTTTTTAACTTTTATAAAATCAACTATCTCATAGTTATATCCTATTTTATTATATTTAAAATTTGATTGTCTTAGTTTTAAAATATATTGATGCATCTGCATTGCTGTGTTTTGAAGTATTATTGTTTGGTGTTGTTTAAAATATAAATATCCAAGTATTAAAACAAAGATTGCTACTGAGATAAAATATCCTAAAAATATTTTTATAAATGATTTTTTTTCATATTTTGTCATTTTACTAATTTATATCCTACTGCTCTTTGATTTATAATATCAAGTCCTAGTTTTTTTAGTTTTGATATTTGTACACGAAGGGCATTTTCACTACCCTCATCACCATCGTGAATACTATAAAGTATATCTTCTTTAGATATTGTTTTATTTATATTTTTAATAAATAGTTCAAATAACTTATACTCTATAGGGGATAAAATAACCTCATCATTTTTTTTTAATATTGTTTGTGTTTTTATATTATAAACAATATCTTTATAATTTATTTGATCGCTATATGTATTAAAAGATTTTTTGATTTGAGAATTGATACGGATAATCAACTCATCAAACTCTAAAGGTTTTTTTACATAATCATCGGCTCCTACATCAAAACCTGTACTAAAAGATGATATATCTACTTTTGCAGTTAGAAATATACAAGGTGTACTATCACCACTGTCTCTTAAGCTTTTTAATAACTCAAAACCATTAAGAAAAGGTATATCAACATCAAATAGATATATGTCAAAATTATTATTATAAGTGATACTTAAAGCTTCATTTCCATCTTTTACCCATATCACTTCAAAATCTTCAGACTCTAATAGCTCTTGTAAGCTCTCTCCTAGGATTAAATCATCTTCTACTAATAATAATTTTTTCATATTTATATCTCTTTTTAGAAGTTATAAGCTAAACTAGCAAATAACCTATCCTTATCTTCAATAGAATCAAAATAGTTTCGTTGTTTAGAGTTTAGATAATTTATATATCCAACACTACTTGTGAATTGATCATTTATATCATAATCAGCCCACGCTCTAACAAATCCACCCTCATCTAAACTTTTTCCATATACATTATATAATAGTGTTAAATCTAAAGTATTATTAATATAACTTTTAGTTGCTCTTAAAGCATATTGTATTTGATCATTTTTATTTGCTAATTCAAAAGATAATGTAGTATCAGTAAAACCTGTATATTCAATACCAGCTAAAGCATCTATTTTACTATCTTCTAAATCACTATCATAGTTATCAAAATATGCAGCTTCTGTTTTAAATAAATAACTACCTTTTACAATATTATAAGCAAAACCTAACATATTTGTTTTGTATGTTTTATTATCAACCCAATCATTTAAAGCATAAAATGCTATATCAGAACCTTGTAAATTTGCACTGGCACTAATTGCTAATGCACTATTATCTATACTATTACTTGGTTCATTAGGAAACTGTACAGGTATATAATATTCACTACCACTTTGAGGCATAGTTGAGTATCTATTTTCATGTAGTATAATTGTACTAATATCCCATCTATTTGAAGTTGCATAATCTAACTTACTCATAAACCTACCAAGTCTTAGATCTTTTATATCTGTCATACCAGGTGTTGTAAGATCCATAGGATTTAGATTATCTGTTATTCTAATATTATCAGATTTTCCCCATACTACTATTTGTCTACCTATAGTAAAATCAATTTTTGAAGTTAACTTCATTTGAATATATGCTTCATTTAAATCGATATCATAATCATCTTTTATATCTATTTTATCATCTATATAAGCATTTAGAGTTGATTTAAATTTCATCTTATCATTTATATCATAATCTAGATGTGTATTTGTAGATAGTTTTAAAGATGAAATACCTTCATTTTTACTAGTATTATAACTTGTTGAAGTTTTTATATTTCCATATAAACTATATGGCTTTTTAGCTTCTTGTTTTACTATTTTTATCTCTTCTTCACCACCAAATCCATCATCATCAAATTCATCAGCATTAAGTGTAGAGATACTTAATGCCATAGTTGTAGCAATAGATAATTTAACTAAACTATTAAAAAACATATTAGATACCTTTTTCAATAGTTCTTGTTGTAAACATATCTTCTGTTACACTTTTTTGGTTCATTTTTACATCACTTTGAATTAATACTGTTTTATGTAATGTTCTTTTACCTTTTTTGGTAGTCATTGTTGTAATAGTAGCTACATCAATTCCATCAATTTTTTGGAATTTTTTAACATCCATATATTTAACTCTTTTGGCTTTTCTTAAATAATATTTTGCTCTAGTTATCATATAGTTTTCTTTTTTTACATAAGCCACAGATTTTAAATATCCTGTTTCTTCACTTATAGCTTTTGTTTTTGGTAAAATTTCAATAAGCCATACATCTTCATTTCCCCATTTTCTTTTAACAATGGCCTCTTTTATAATTTTAAAGTTAAAGTCATTTAGGTTTGGTTTTGTCATATCAAAATATGAGAAATCACTTCCCATAAAAGAGCTATCTTTATCACTAGCTGGTATTCTTTTTGTTTTATTTAATGCTGGAAGGTATAACCATTGGTCATCATCTTTTTCATCATCATTATAATCATAAGTTAAAAATGCAGTATTTTTAACATCACTAGGAGATAAAAAGAAAATTAATTTTTTTTCATCTTTTCCAATATCTATAGAGTATGTTTTCATATCTCTTACTCTTTTATGCCCTGCTTTATCTATTAATTGCATCTGCATATTTGTTATTATTTTATCACCATCATCTCTATCGATCACTTTTTGCATAATATCTCTTGCAGTTTGTGCCATAAGTAGTGTTGTACTTAATCCTATAGTTAATAATAATTTTTTTATCATATCTTTTTCCTTAAAAATTTATATTGTATTTTATATTACAAGTGTTAATAGAGTATTAACACTTAAATATTTTGTTTTTTATATTTTATACTCAATAATGCAGGTAATAAAACCAAGTCGAGTATAAGAGCCATATTTAAAGCTACTATTGTAACTATAGCAAAATTTATATTAGGTATAAAGCTACTTGTAGCAAATACACTAAATGTTGCACTTAAAATAAGTGTTGTAAGTATCATCGCACTTGCACTACTATTTATAATATAATCAATACTCTTTTCAAAATTTTGCTCTTTAATTGCTTTAAAATATTTACTAAAAAAATGTATTGTGTCATCAACTGCAATTCCTAATATAACTGCTGCACTAATAGCAACACCTATATCAATAGTAATACCAATATATCCCATAACTCCTGCTACTAGAACAATTGGAGCAATATTTGGAAACATAAATAAAAATGTATACGATAGATCTTTAAATATTGCTAACATTAAAATTATTACTATTAATATTGTCAAACTAATAGATGTGATCAAAGTATCACTTACACTTTTTTGCATATATGCAAATATTGTTGTTTGACCTTGTACTGATGAACTATACTTTGTATTTATTTTCCACCAGTTATTTATCCAATCTATCATTGCTAAATCTTTACTAGTATCTTGAATATTGCTATTTATAGTTAATCTTAATTTAGAATAGTCTGAGTCTATTTTATCATTTATACTTTTTCCTTGAGGTAGATTCATATTATATAGTAATATATACTGAGCTATTAGATTTTTATCTTTTGGTAATAGTTCAGAACTATTTGGATTTAATACCTCTTGCTCTTTAATAATAATATCTTTTATAGAACTTGTAAATCTTACATTTTTAAAGTTTTTATATAACTCTTTTTCAAACTTAACTACTGTAGATAAAAACTCTTTATCTTTAATTGCATCTTTTACTTTAGTATTGATAATAACTTCATATACCATAGCACCTGTTAGTTTGTCTTCTATAAAGTTACTACCCTGTCTTACTACCGTGTCATCTTTAAAATACTTAATACTATTGCTATCTATTTTTGTATATGTTAAACCATATGCTAAAACTATAAAGACAATAAGGAAACTATATACTATTTTTTTATCATTATTTGATATAAATTTTCCATACCCTTTTATATTTGATATATCAAAAAAGTTTATTTTTTTTATTTTATAATTATCTTTTAATATAAGTAATATTGATGGTGCAATTGTAATACTAAATATAAATGCCAAAAGTGCAGCACTTGTAATTGCTACTCCTAGAGTTGAAATAGGTTCAATAGAACTAAATCCAAGTGTAGCAAAACCAATAGCTGTAGTGATACTAGTAAGTGCTATTGGTAAAATATTATTTTTCATAGCAAGATATACAGCTTCTTTGTTTGTACTAGATCTTGTCTTATAATAGATCCATGCTAAATATAAATGCATAGCATCAGCAATAGCTATAGAACTTACAAATGATGGGATATTTACTGTAAAGTTATTTAACTTATATCCTAAAAGAATTTGTATAGACAATACAGATAAAAAAGTAAATACTATAACAACAGATGGTATTAAAACACCTATAAAGCTTCTAAATAATATAAACAATAATAAAGTTACAATAACTACTGCTAATGGCATAAGAATCATTGCATCATTTTGAGATACAATTACAAGTGAAGCAGTAACAGCTGGTGTTCCACTTAGATAAAACTTATAAGCAGTTTTTTCCTCATAAGTATTTAGTATCTGAAGTATTTTTTTATAAACATATATATTTACCTCTTCATTACTACCTAACTCTTCACTTAATTTTACACTTATTGCTGTAGTTTTACCATCTCTACTTATAAGTTGATTTAAAATTAGTTTATCTTGAAGTGCTATTTTTCTTTTTTGTTTTAAATTATCAAAATCTTCTATAAAGTCTTCCACTTTAAAATTATCATCACTATCACTCATATAAGGATAATTTGTTAGTGAATTCACATCTTCCACACCATCTATATCTTCAAACTCGTATGTTAGCTCCATGATTGTATTTATTGCTTTTTTATTAAAAACACCATCTTTTGAATTGTCTTCAAATGCAATATAAAAAATATCATCACCACTAAAATTTAGTCTAAAATCTTCATAATCTTTTAGTATTTTAGAATCTTTATCAAACCATATTTTATAACTACCCTCAAAAGCTATATTTTTTAAGCTAATACTTAAAGTTGCTACAATAATGGTAAAAAATACTATTATTAGGTATTTGTACCTATTTAACAAGTTTATATATTGTTTCATATACTCTCTCCATATTTAAATGTAAACAATGGTAACATATTATGTGAACAATGTCAACATATTTTAAACTAGATATATAAATTCTTTTGTGATATAATATATTATGATAAGAAAAGACTACCACCATGGAAACCTCAAAGAGGAATTTTTAAAAATAGCATTTGATTTTATACATAATGATGATATAGAAAATCTTACTTTAAAAATCTTAGCAGATAAAACAGGCACAAGTAGAAGTGCCATATATAGACACTTTTCTTCAAAAGATGATCTAATCAAAACAATAATTGAAGTAGGATTTGATGAGTTTGATAAACATATATCACCAATATTATTAAATAAAAATGAAAATTTAGTAGATAGATTTTATTTAGCTACAAAAGGATATATTTATTGGGCAAAAGATAATCCAAACTTATATAGACTACTTTTTGGTAAAAAATATGCTCCACTTAGAGAGAGTTTACTAAGTATTAAGGATGATTCATGTAAAGCATTTGTATCACTTAAACAGACCGTTCAAGATGGTCAAGAAAGTGGTATAATAAAAAAAGAGGATAGCTATAAACAAGCTATAATAATATGGGCATCTCTTCATGGACTAAGTTCCCTTATTATTGATGATTTTTTAGATGTTCAAGAAATATATGAAGAGCTTTATAATGATATGTTCAAAAGCTTATTATCTGGACTTATAAGTAATAAAGTAAAACTAATATCTTCTATACCTTTTGTAAATAATATATTAAAACCAAAAGAGTTATAAAAAATTTATATGATGATCCAAATGATAGTGAAAAGTAACAATGATACATTTATTTGGAATAAAATATGGTGAAATTATTATTGATAAATACCTACTATTAAAGTATAAAACACTATTTCATAATTTGGGTTAAAGTCATACTATACAACTTTTTGATATAATGGCAAAAATTATAACAAAGGTTTAAAATGAGTATTGATAAAGATTTATTAAGTAGAGCAAATAATATTTGTGAATTATGTAAAAGCGAAGATGGTTTAGTAGAATATACTGTAGAACCTAGAGATGAAAAAATAGTAGTTTGTTCTACTTGTAATACTCAATTAAATGGTGAACTTGAAGAATCACATTGGTATTGTTTAAATGATTCTATGTGGAGTGAAGTTGAAGCTGTTAAAGTTGTAGCATATAGAACTCTTACAAAACTAGGTAATCAAGATATGCTTGATATGATGTATCTTGAAGATGATACTTTAGCTTGGGCAAAAGAAGGTATTACCAATCCTGAAGATGAAGATGAGATCAGAAAAGATGCAAATGGAAATAAACTTGAAGCTGGTGATACAGTTACACTTATAAAAGATCTTGATGTAAAAGGTGCAAACTTCACAGCAAAAAGAGGAACTGTTGTTAAAAACATAAGAATAGGTAATGTAGAAAACCATATTGAAGGTAAAATCAATGGCACTACTATTTATTTAAAATGTGATTTCATTAAAAAGTAATATTATATTATGGCTTATGACTTTATACATATAGTACATATTTTTGCAGTGTTTACCTATGGTGGATTTTTATTTACAGATAATCTATTCATGTCTAAAATGCAACAATCATTAGATCCACAAGAGTATAAAAAAGCAAGAGAAGCTATTATGATGCATGTAAGAAAAGTGGTGCCAAATGCACTACTTTTAGCAGTTGCTACAGGTATTTTTTTAGCTGCTAATATATTTGGAGAGATAAAAGATGGCACTTTAAGTAACTTTCAAATCTTACTAAGTATTAAAATATTTTTTGGTCTTTGGCTTGGATTTAGGGGATTTAATCAAAAGTTTTTTGGGATAGATCCTTGGATTTTTAAAAGTCATCTATTCCCATTTGTTTTAGTGATTATTATGATACTTTTATCACAAGTGATGTTTTTAGTTTAGTTTTAAACTATAACATCACCTATATTTAAGTGTGAACCTCTTACAAAGTCAGTTACACTTATCTCTTTTTTAGAAGGTTGCTGAACTCTATTAATAACTATACTACCCTTTTGACATCCAACAATTATATCAGTTTTATTTATAGCTAATATCTCACCTTCATTATTTATACTATTTGTTTCATTTAGTTCTATATCTTTTAGTTTTAAACCACTTTCTAAATAAATACCTGGCCAAAATTTATATGCTTTAAATTTTGCTATAACATTACTTGCATCATCTAAAGATATTTTACCATCATCTTTTGTGATTTTACCACAGTGCGATACTTTTGCATTGTTTTGTTTTATTGGATTTATATTTTCATAGTTTTCAATAACATCTACTGTAAGATCAGCTGCTAATGTAGCTAGATTATTAAATAGATATTCAACATCCATAAAATCTTCAATCTTTAAATATTTTAAAGATAGTATATCTCCACTATCAAGCCCTGCTTCCATATGCATAGCAGTAACTCCTGTGTATTTATCTTTGTTTAGTAAACATTGTTGAATAGGACTAGCACCTCTATATTTTGGTAGAAGTGAAGCATGTAGATTTATACATGGAGCAATATTAAGTATATTTTCAGGAAGTATTTGACCATAAGCTGCTACTATTATTAAATCAGCATCAAAAGCTTTTATTATCTCTTTAATACCAGCCTCTTTTAGAGTTTTTGGTTGAAATACTGGAATATTTATATTTTCATCTAATATATATTGCTTTATATGAGGAGGTGTTAGGATCTGTTTTCGTCCAACTTTTTTATCTTCTTGTGTAAAAAGTGATACAATATCATATCTTAACTCTACAAGTTTTTTCAAAATTGTAGTTGCATAATCTGGTGTACCCATAAAAATTATTTTTTTAGACATTTACTATCTCCTATTTTTTAAAAAGTGTTCCACTTTCATGGATATTTTCTAGCATATATTTTTTTATATTTGTTAAGTCAAATCCATTTGCTAAAAACATAGGTATATTATGTTTTAGTAAAAAATCTGCTGCTTTTAGCTTTGTTACTATACCACCAGTTGCAAATTCACTATTAGCTGTACTTGTAGCTTCTAATTCATCTTTACTTATAGTTGATACTATTTTTTGTAGTTTTGCATTTGGATTTGCTTTTGGATTATCATCATAGTATCCATCTATATCTGTTAAAATTACTAACATATTAGCATCAAAGTTATAAGCAACATGTGCAGATAATTGATCATTATCTCCAAATACAAGCTCATCAATTGCTGTTACATCATTTTCATTTATAATTGGTATTATATTATTTTCAAGCATCACATTTATAGCTTCTTTTGCATGATTTAATCTTGTATTATCATCAAAAATTGTCGCTTCTAGTAATACTTGAGATGAGATTAAATTAAATCTTGAAAACTTCTTAAAATATGTTTTCATCAATAAAGGTTGCCCCAAAGATGCTAATACTTGCTTATTTTGAACTTTACTTTTATCAAGTTTTAGTAAAGTATATCCAGCAGCAACTGCTCCTGAACTAACAAGTATTATTTCATTATTTTTCTCTTTAAGTTTTGCTATAAATTCTACAAGGTTTGCTAATCTTTCAAGAGCTAGTTCACCATCTTGAGTTAGTACTGCACTTCCTACTTTTAGAACGATTCTAGACATTTTTACTCTTGTGATTTATTGTTTTCTATATTTATTAGATCATATAGTGCAAATCTTAGACTTTGTGTATTTTGTCTTGTTGCACTTGAAATTGGAAGTACAAAATAAGGAAGCTCTTTATTATAATCACTAAATGTAGTATCTTGTAAGAAATATTTTTTATCTTTTTCAAAACCATATGGGTTTTCTTTTGATACTTCAAAACCGATATCTTTTATAAATTGCTCAGTTTTTTCATTTAGTTCTTCTTCACTAATAGCATCAACTTTACTTAATACAATTGCAAATTTTCTAGTAGCTAATTCTGGTGAATATTTTGCTACTTCTTCTCTTAGTACATTATATTGATCTAACATCTCTCTATAGTTTGCCATATCAATTAGATATAATAAAGTTTTAGTTCTTTCAATATGTCTTAAAAACTCTAATCCTAAACCTCTACCATCACTAGCACCTTCAATAATACCAGGGATATCTGCCATAACAAATGAACTATATTCACCAACTTCAACAACACCTAATTTTGGTGTAAGTGTTGTAAACTCATAGTTTGCAACTTGTGGTGTAGCATTTGAACATACAGAGATTAAAGTTGATTTTCCAACATTTGGATAACCTACTAATCCTACATCTGCTATTAGTTTTAGTTCAAGTGTAATATCTTGAGTTATACCAGGTAATCCTGGTTGAAAATATGTAGGTGCTTGGTTTCTTGAGTTTTTAAAGTGATAATTTCCCATACCACCTTTTCCACCTTCAAGTACTTTAAATCGTTCACCCTCTTTTACAAGGTCAGCTAAAACTTCACCTGTATTTGTATCTATTACTTGTGTACCTGATGGAACTCTAAGTTCTAAATCTGGAGCTGATTTTCCAGTCATACGGCTTCCCATACCTGGTTGTCCATTTTGAGCTTTTAGTGAATGTCTACCTTTAAACCAAGATAATGTATCAGTGTTATTATTTACTACAAAGTAAATATCTCCACCTTTTCCACCATCTCCACCGTCTGGTCCACCTTTTACTACAAATTTTTCTTTTCTAAATGATGAACATCCTGGTCCACCTTTTCCAGAAACTAATGTGAATTTTGCGTTATCTACAAACATATTTTTTCCTTTTTGACTATTTTAAATAGTATTATTAACACTAAAATAAAATATATTCTATCTCATTTGAGTGTTAATTATAATAAACTAAAAAAGGCACCATAGCCAAGCTACGATGCCTTTAATAATATTTGATTAATCTTCTTTATTATGAAGCGTAAACAGAAACTTTTTTTCTTTTTTTGTCTTTAGTTTCAAATTTTACTACACCATCGATTAATGCGTAAATTGTATGATCTTTACCGATACCTACATTAGACCCAACATGAACTTTTGTTCCTCTTTGTCTAATAATAATATTTCCAGCTCTTACAACTTCACCACCAAATTTCTTAACACCAAGTCTTCTACCTGCTGAATCTCTATTATTCTGTGTACTTCCCTGACCTTTCTTGTGTGCCATAGTATCCCCTTACGCTGCTATTTTAGTAATTCTAACTTTAGTGTAGCTTCTTCTGAAACCTCTTTTAAGTTTTGAATCTTTTCTTCTTCTTTTTTTGTAAATAATAACTTTCTTATCTCTACCTTCAACAATAACCTCAGCTGTTACTTTAGCACTAGATACATCAGCACCTGTTTTTAAAGTTGAACCATCGTTAACAGCTATAACTTCTGTAAATTCTACAGTTTCTTTTGGCTCTTTGCTCATTTTATCAAGATTTAGAATATCACCCTCTTGAACTTTATATTGCTTTCCACCATTTTTAATAATTGCGTACATTTATACACCTTTTGATAATTTATGAAGCGAATTATACCTCGCTTTTCATTAAAGTTTGATTAAACAAACCTTAGAAATTTATTGTTTCTGTTACTTTTGCTATGATATCCATCTCAATTCTAGCATTTTTAGGTAATCCTGCAACTTCTACTGTTGATCTTACAGGCTTATGATCTCCGAACTCTTCTGCCATTAAAACATTAACAATTCCAAAATCATTCATATCTGTTAAAAATATATTAATTTTAATAATAGATTCTATTGAACCACCATTATCTTCTAATATAGCTCTTAAATTAGCAAAAATTTGTCTTGTTTGTTTTTTGATGTCATTTTCTAGCATTTTACCTTCAGCTGTAAGTGCTATTTGCCCCGAAGAGTATAAAAAACCATTTACTTTTACTGCTTGAGAATATGGTCCTATTGCTGCTGGCGCTCTATCTGTATGTAAAAATTCCATTGTATACCTTTTTATTTTTTTGAAATTTTACTATTTTTTTAGTTAAAGCAATGTTATATAAATATATTTTATATATAACAGATATTTAATTCTTCATCTTCAATATAATCGTATTGTATATTTTGAACTTTTGATACTAAATCTTGAATATAATTTATATCTTCATAAAATTCTTTAAATTTATTATTTTTATATACTATTTTTCCATCATTTTCATATATTGCTATTTTATATTTATTGTGTTTTATAAATAACTCTTCATAATAACTATCTTTTGAGATATTTTTATTTATTCTAAATAATCCATATATAAAACATCTTCTTTTTAAAGCAGCATAAATTAAAACTATTGTACAAATAAGAAAAAGATAATTTGATGTTGAAACTGCTAATACCATAAGAACTATAGATAAATAAAATCTTACCATTTGATCAGTTTTTGACATATTTATTCTTAGTTTACATCTCATAATCTACCTTTTTTTAGTTGAAGTATTGTATCTTTTGTTTCTCTTATTTTTCTCATCTTTGTTTTTGTATCAAGCTCTTTATCATTTGGTATTTGTTGTAATAACTTTTCATAATAAGGTATAGTTAGCATTATTAGTTGTTGTTTTAGTTCATCTTCACTATATAATTTTATCTCATCTTGAAGTAATAGCCCTCTTAAGTTATCTATATTTATATTTTGCATCACATCTACTAACTCTTGAGTATGAGTTGAAAATATATTTGTATCTTTTATATATTTTATATATTGCTTATTTTCTAAAAGTGTTTTTACTATACTTAACTCGGCAATATCTATTTGTGATAAATTAATTTGTTTTGGCGAGTGTTGTAGTGTTGTATTTCTTATTTGAACAAGAGAAGAGTTTATATTTAATGCACTCGCTAAGTATGGTTTATACTCCTCTTGCATTATAGGATTTAGTGATTGTAAATATTCATTTAAAACTGCTAGTGCTTTTTGTTTTTCATTTGGATTTTTTATATCATATTGATCTATTTGTGTATTTATTGCAAACTCTACAAATGATTGAGGGTTTGAGAACATTTTATTTAACTCTTCTATTTGATTCTCTTTTACCATATCAGCTGGATCATATCCATCTGTAAATATAACAACTCCACCATCAAATCCATTTTGACTTAATATTATAGATGCTTTTAATGCGGCATTTAAACCAGCTTTATCTCCATCGTAAGCAACAACAACTTTTGGTTCACCTCTATTTAGTATTGGTAAGTGCTCTTGTGTAAGTGCTGTTCCTAAAGTTGCTACGGAGTTATCAAAACCTGCTTGATGAAGCATAATAACATCTAAGTAACCCTCTGTTACTATTATTTGTTTTTTATTATATATATTTTGTTTTGCTAGGTTATATCCATAAAGAAGTTTTGATTTATTAAACATCTTTGTTTGAGGAGAGTTTATATATTTTGCATTATGTCCAGTTATTGTTCTACCACCAAAACCAACAAGTTTTGAACTAAGAGAATAAATAGGAAATGTGATTCTTTCTATAAATCTTGCGTATAGTCCATTTTGACCACTATCTATTAGACCAAAATCTTGGGCTTGTGCTAAATTTAGAAAGTTTGATTTTAAATAATTTAATGTTTCGTTTGAACTTGGAGCATAACCTATTTGAAATTTTTCTATAGATGAGTTTGATATACCCCTACTTAAGATATAATCATAAGCTTCTTTTTTACTAGATAATAATTTTACATAATATTCATTTAGTTTTTCAATAACTTTATAATCATAATTTGCACTATTGTTATCATATTCTAAAGTAAAATTAACCATAGATGCTAATTTTTCTATAGCTTCTGGATATGAAAGCTTTTCATATTCCATCACAAACTTTATACTATCACCACCTACTCCACAACCAAAACAATGGTATATTTGCTTTGATGGGCTTATTACAAATGAAGGTGTTTTTTCTCCATGAAAAGGGCAGCAGGCTTTGAAGTTTACTCCTGCTTTTTTTACTTGTACATATTGTGAGATAATATCTACTACATCAAGATTGTTTTTTAAATTTTCTATTGAACTTTTTGCTATCATTAGTATTATTATAGCTAAGTAAAGCTAATTATATACACATATAAGATATAATATTAATTACATACATTATTTTAAGGATTAAATTGAAAAACAAACAATTTTTATATTTATTATTATCATTTATAACTTTACTAACAGGTTATGCATTTTTAAGATATGCATATAAAGTAACAGATACTGTTCCTTTTACCCAAGAGATAGTTTTAATAATACTTGGTACCTTAGCTACTATATTTATTACATCTTTATTGCTTAACAAGCAAACAACAGTTGAGATACAAAAAGAGCAAAGTATTAGATTTTTAGAACTAAAAACAAATACATATGAAAAGCTTTTTGACCTATTAGAAAACATGTCTATGTGTGATAAAATTGAAGAGAAAGATATAATAAACTTACAATTTATAACACATAGATTAGCTATTATATCATCTGCTGATGTTTTAAATGAATACAAAAATTTTGTAACAATTATGAATCAACTATTACAAGACAACAGTTTTTCAGGAGATAGTCAAGTATTACATAGTGCTATTTCAAAATTAACTATGAAAATAAGAAACGATATTATCAATCAAGAGACTGATAAAAATTATACAACAAAAGATATTGAAAAAATAATCAGCTTCAATTCAAAATATTCAGCTGATTTTAGAAATTAAAAGGTAAATATTTGAATGAATTAGTTTTTGATTATAGAGATCCAATTTTTGGTATAATTGCAATATTTGTACTTATATTTCTAGCATCATTTTTTACATACTCTTTTAATATTTATAATGAAAGAAAATCAAGAAAAGAGTATAAAAAACTTCTAAAAAAGTTTGAACTAAATGACCTAGAAGAGGAAGATTATATAAGTTTATATAAAACTTATAATATTCCATTTGATTCTATTATCTTAATTGCATCGATCTTTTTAAAAAAAGGTGATATAAATAAAGCTATCAATGTTTATTTATCTTTACTAGAACATGTAAAAGAGCAAACAAAAAAAGAGGAGTTATTAGAATTATTAGGAAAAACATATTTTAAAAGTGGTTTTTTACAAAGAAGTAAAGATATTTATTTAAAAATAGTAAAGTTTAATCCCCATAATACTGAAGCTCTAAAAGCACTTTTAGTTATATATGAAAAATTAAAAAACTATCCAAAATGTTTTGAAGTATTAGGATCTTTAGATGAGCTAGATGTTGATGTTGAAGATGAATATTTATATATAAATACAATCTCAATAATAGAAGATCCATTGCTAAGTTTTGAAAATAAAGCAAAAAAACTTCTTGTACAATTAGAAGGAAATAATTCAATTCAAAGGATGGTTTTAGAGTTCTTATTAAGGTTTGATAGGGAATATTTTTGGAAAAATATAAATAGTTTTGAATTAAAAACTATTATTGATCTACTTTGGTATCTACCAAAAGATAGTCTAGATATCCAAAAAATAAAAAAACATAAGTTTTTAAGTCAATTATATAGCGCAAAAAATTATATCAATACAAGTGATTCTAGTGAAATATTTGAACTTGATGTATTAATTGCAACAAACAACTATAAACATAAAATTGCTATTGATTTGAATTTTAATTTTATATGTAATATTTGTAAAAATACACATCCAATATATACTACAAGGTGTCCACACTGTAATAGTATATTGAGTTTTGATGTAAAACAAAGTTTAGCAAAGGATTTTTATGAAAAAAATTCATCTCTACAGTGATGGAAGTAGTTTAGGTAACCCTGGACCTGGTGGTTGGGGTACAATCTTACAATACAAAGATACAATCAAAGAGCTTAGTGGTGCACAAGAGAATACTACAAATAACCAAATGGAGCTTTTAGGTGTAATAAAAGGTCTTGAAGCTTTAAAAGAGCCTTGTGAAGTTGAAATAATTAGTGATAGCAAATATGTAGTTCAAGGTATTAATGAATGGCTACCAAATTGGATAAAAAACAATTGGAAAACTGCAGGTAAAAAACCTGTCAAAAATCTTGAACTTTGGCAAGATTATGTTAAAATAGCAAAGAAACATAAAATAAAAGCTACTTGGGTTAGAGGTCATGATGGACATGAACAAAATGAAAGATGTGATTATTTAGCAAGAAGTGAAGCTGAAAAATTAAAAGCAAAATTAAATTTATAAAGGGAAAAAATGAAACATTACAATGAATTAGAAAAGTGTTTGGGTTATTCGTTTAAGAATAAAGACCTAATAATCGAGGCACTAACACACAAAAGTTTTAAAAAAGCATACAACAATGAAAGACTAGAGTTTTTAGGAGATGCAGTTTTAAATCTTATAGTTGGAGAATTTTTATTTAAAAAATTTCCAAAATCAGCTGAAGGTGATCTATCAAAATTAAGAGCAAATCTTGTAAATGAAAAAGGATTTACAAAATTAGCAAATGCAATTAATCTAGGTGATTATATATATCTATCAGATGCAGAAGAGAGAAATAAGGGTAGAAATAAAGCTTCAATTCTTTCAGATGCTTTTGAAGCAATAATGGGAGCTATTTATATAGAAGCTGGATTAGAGGTTTTAAAACCAATTATTTTAGATCTATTAGATAAAAACTATGAAAATATCACTTTAGATAATCTATTTAGTGACTATAAAACAGCTTTACAAGAAGTAACTCAAGCTATGTTTGGTGTTATTCCAATTTATAAACTTGAAAGTGCTACTGGGCCTGATCATCAAAAAGAGTTTGAATTATCTTTATGGATTGGTGATAAAAACTATACAACTGCAAAAGGTAAAAGTAAAAAACTAGCACAACAAGCAGCTGCAAAAGTTGTATTAGAACAATTAAATGGTCAAGAGTAATGAATAGCTTTGGAATTAAATTTAAATTTACAACTTTTGGAGAATCACACGGTAAAGCACTAGGGTGTATAGTTGATGGAGTACCTGCTGGTATTAAAATCGATGAAGAGTTTATCCAAAATGAAATGGATAGAAGAAAACCAGGTGGTAAATATGCAACAAGTAGAATAGAAAGCGATACAATAGAGATTTTAAGTGGTGTATTTGAAGGTTATTCTACAGGTACTTCTATATCTATGGTGCTA
>Ga0256837_1001140_pt1 | contig 19012 bp, 18 predicted proteins | sample 4562384metaG_FD_185976 | JGI IMG/M metagenome (GOLD analysis project Ga0256837, IMG submission 185976) | Hydrothermal vent microbial communities from Guaymas Basin, Mexico - 4561-384 | ecosystem: Environmental > Aquatic > Marine > Hydrothermal vents | place: Mexico: Guaymas Basin | collected...
CCACCAAAAGGAGGTAAAAAATGGAGAACTTCGACTGGAGGAGGTATCTCCTATTTTTAGCTATCGCCTTCGGGGTCTTTATGGCCTACGACTACTTTTTTATGTCCAAGCAGGCCCCGCAGGCAACGGGCGAACAGGCTCAAGTGGCAAACGGTTCGGCCCGGGCCCCAAAGACCAACATTCAACCTGTAAGCACCTCGGCCGATGTAAACCTATATTTGGGCTCTTGGAGGGAAAAACACCAACCCCAACACATTATTACTCTGGACTTCAAGGATGCGGTGGTAAAAATCTCCGAGGAAGGTGCAAAAATTGTTTCCTTCTACGATAAAAGATTTAAAAAAGACCTTATTGAGGACTACGAAAGGGCCTACAACATCTACCCCTTGGAGATACTAACCCCCGACTTTAACACCGTTAAGGTTATAGATTTCGAACGCTACCAATGTAAGAAGGAAAATCCCCAAACCTTGGTATGTTCTTTAAAAACCCAAAACCTTCAGGTGGAAAAGGTCTTTCACTTTACCGAAGGAGGGTATATCGACAATGTAAAAATATCCTTAAAAGGTGTCGAAGACCCCTATCTATACCTCGGAATGACACCTAAGGAAAATCCTTTCTACACCCACATAGGGCCTATTTTCAAAACCTCCGATGGGCAGGTTATCCGAATTAACATAGAGGAGATTCATTCCCCCCAAACTCTCCACGGGGACTTTATTTGGAGCGGCCAAGAAGGACGTTATTTTCTAAAGGCGGCCAAATACAACACCAACACGGCGGTTTTATTTAAAGTTTCCTATCTGGAAAACGGGGAAACTAAATATACCTCCGCTACAGCTATAAAAATCCAACCCGACGCAGATATTACCTACTTTGTAGGGCCGAAAGAATACGAGCTTCTTAAAAAGCTCGACTTTGTGGAAGCGATAGACTTCGGTATGCTCTCCTTTATAGCCTATCCGCTATTCTTGGTGCTCTATTTCTTCTACAAGTTAACCCACAGCTGGGTTGCGGCTATCTTCATTCTAACTCTGTTGATAAGGATTATTTTCTTCCCGCTGTCGATAACTTCCACCCGCTCTATGAAAAAAATGCAGGAGTTGGCTCCCAAATTGGAAGAGTTGCGTAAAAAATACGCCGATGACCCCCAAAAATTACAGCAGGAAATGCTAAAGCTCTACAAAGATGTAGGTTTTAACCCCGCCAGCGGTTGCCTACCTATATTGGTGCAAATTCCTATATTCTTCGCCCTTTATAAGGTGTTGGTTGTTACTCCCGACCTAGCTTTGGAAGGATTTTTATGGATACCTTCCTTGGCCGAAAAAGACCCTTACTATATCCTTCCTGTGCTAATGGGTCTGACAATGATAGCCCAGACAATGATAACCCCCACCCCCAACAAACAGCAGAATTTCATGATGTATCTTATGGCGGCGGTCTTTACGCTACTGTTTGCAACCTTCCCCGCAGGGTTGGTGCTCTACTGGACGCTGAACAACATCTTCAACATAATCCAAACCTGGATTATTTACAAATATCTTTCCTAACTTAGGAATTTGTTCATTTTTCTTTCCTTTTTAAGGTCTATTAAACCTTTTACCCTCTAAAGGAAGAAAATTTCCCTAACTTTTAAAGTCGTTGAATTTATTTCTTTTCCCCCTGTAAGGGGAAGGAAAAGCTTAAGAAACCTTTTCTTGGTTTTGAAACTTTTCCTTGACCAACTTTAGGAGCTCTTCAAGGCAGCTTAAAACCTTCTCTTTGTCGGTGGCAACGCAGGGGACTATTTTGATATTTTCGGGAAGTTTTAGCTTTTTCCTAATTTCTTCTACGCTCATGGCGTTGGGCAAATCTTGCTTATTTGCCACAAAAATAAAAGGAGCGTCGGGGCTAATCTTCCTAAATAGCTTTATCTGCTGAAAAACTTCTTGCCAACGGCTGGAATCGGTGGAGTCTAACATGTATATAAACCCTACGGTATTTCGTGCCAATATGGGCCACATAAAGGAAAACCTTTCCTGACCGGGTATTCCGAAAACATGAATTTTCATTCCTTCTTCGGTTATGTATTCACCGAAATCCATAGCTACGGTGGTGGTCTTTTTTTTACTTTTTTCCTCCTCAAGGGTGGTTTTTTTCTCTGTTTCCAAAATGGGAATTTGGGATAAAGTTCTTACGAAGGTTGTTTTTCCTGCTCCAAAGTGGCCGGCTACAAGGATTTTATAACTTTTAGGCTTTTGGGAGCTCTTCATAAACACCTCCTAATATCTATATAATCGGCGTCAAGATTTTATTAATTAATTTCGTTTGTAGACCTTAAGAATTATATTAGATTGGAGTTTAGAATAAAAATAGTAGCAGAAAAAGAGGGATATTTATTATCCAAAAAGTCAAGATAATTAACTTTCGAAGATTTCGAAGGCAAGAATACCATCGAATACTTTATAAACCTTACCTTCCAAGGTAACCTTTTCTAAATTTTCGTCAAAGTCTATGGTTAAAACTTCTCCGCCTTTGGTAATTACCTTTACAGGTTTCTTTTTCACAAAACCTTTCAGGTAGGCTATTATAGCGGCTGCGGTGGAGCCTGTTCCGCACGCCAAAGTTTCGTCCTCTACACCCCTTTCGTAGGTTCGGATTTTAATGGTGTCGTCGGAGAGGGTTTTTATAAAGTTGACGTTGGTTCCCGCGGATTGGAACATATCGTGATAACGGATTTCAGCTCCGTATTTTTTTACATCAAACTCTTCCAAATCGTCGCGGTAAACCACCACATGGGGAACGCCGGTATTCAAAAAGTGGGCTTTGAGGGTTGTATCGCTCAGGGGAATATCGAAATCCATTTTTAACCCGAAGGGCTTTGTAAGTTGAACTTTTACAACCCTACCGCCCTCCTTAATCCAAGCCTCTATTACCCCCGCGAGGGTTTCAAATTTGACATGTTCCTTTTTCACAATACCTTTCTCGTAGGCGAACCTAACCGCACAGCGGGAGCCGTTTCCGCACATTTCCGCCACCGAACCGTCGCTGTTAAAGAACTGCCATTTGAAGTCGTTTTCGGGATTGTCGGGCTCCTCTATAAGGATTAATCCGTCGGCACCTACCCCGGTGTGGAAAGCACAAACTTTCCTAACAAAGGTGGGTAAATCTATACCCAACTCTTGGAGCTTTTTATTAACTTTCCCGTCGCGATTGTCTATAAGGATAAAATCGTTTCCCGCCCCTTGGCATTTGGTGAATTCCATTCAACCTTATTTTAAAGGTTAACTTTCCAAGCATTATTTGGTTTTTCCCATAAAAATGCAAATACTTTTAAGGAAATAAAAATTTTTATCCATAGAGGAGGAAGATGATAGAGGAAAGGATAGACTTAGGAAGCTTCGACGAAAAATTTTTTGCCATAGTAGGAAGGGCGGATGAAAACCTAAAATTCTTTGCCGACCTATTTGGTGTCAAAGTAATAGCCCGAGGAACGGAGGTAATAGTAAAAGGGGAACCCCAAAAGGTTAAAAAATTCACCTCCTTTTTAAGGAAGATGCTAAACGAAGTCCCCAAAAGGCACCTAAACGCCTCTCAAGTTAGGGAAGAGGCTAAAAAATACCTACAGGAGGTGGACGAGGCTATCCAACCTAAGGAAGAAAAAACAAAAACAACCCCCGAAGGGGAGGAGGTTATTTTAATAACCCACCGAAAGAAGGCTATAGTTCCCAAAACCCCTTCGCAGAAAGCATACATAAAAGCCATTAAGGAGAACGATATTGTTTTCGGAATAGGCCCCGCCGGAACGGGAAAAACCTACCTCGCTATGGCTATGGCCCTCAAATACCTAAAGGAAAATAAGATTTCCAAAATTATCCTAACCCGTCCGGCGGTTGAGGCGGGCGAAAAGTTGGGTTTCCTACCCGGAGGAATAGCGGAAAAGGTGCACCCCTACCTTACACCCCTCTACGATGCCCTTTACGACATGGTAGATTTCGATAAGGCCAACTATCTCTTGGAAAAAGGGGTAATAGAAATAGCCCCCCTCGCCTTTATGAGAGGAAGAACCTTAAACGACGCCTTCATAATCCTTGACGAGGCCCAAAACACCACCCGCGAACAGATGAAGATGTTTTTGACCCGTATAGGTTTCGGCTCCAAGGCGGTGGTAACGGGAGACGTCACCCAGATAGACCTTCCCAAAAAGAAAGAATCGGGACTGCTGGACGCTATGAAAATTTTGAGAGGCATAGAAGGAATTGGTTTTGTAGAATTCCGCAAAGAGGACGTTGTTAGACACCCTATAGTCCAAAAAATCATTCAAGCCTACGAACTATTTGAACAACAAAAGGAAGAGAAAAATAAAACCCAACCCAAGGAAGAAGCTCAAAATTCCAATAATGGAAAATTCAAGCAAGATGCGAAAACAATGGAAGAAGCTACTGAAGAAGGTTAACCTTTTTAAACTTTCCTTTTTAGGGATAAGCCCTTTAATTCTTTCCTACCTCTTTTGGTTGCCCGATATAAACCTTCCCAAACTTTTAAGCGGTTATCTTATTTTTCTCCTCGCTTTGGTTTTAGCTCAAAAATATAAACCCTTTAAAGACCTTTTAGAGGACAATAGAAAACTTCTTATAACCTCGGTCGGGCTTTTGTTGTTAACCTTGGCCGAAACGGCGAGAAAATTAAATTGGTTCCATATAGACCATCTGAGCAGTGCCTACTATTTGCTGTTTTTGGGCTCGATAATAGGCGTTTTGGCAAAGGCCTTTTTAAGAAACAGCGGAATAAAGTGGGTTATCGGTTCGGTTGCATTGGCGGTGTTGATAGCTTCAAAAAATATTTTTGTTTTTGTCGGGTTTCTTTTGGCGAATTTGATTTCCGCCGATATTTACAACCGTTATAGAAATACCCTGTCGGAAATTTTTGCAGTAGCCCTCGGAAATGCGATATTTACCGTATTGCTTATAGCCAACCAACTTTTAATAGACCCTTCCCTTGTTTGGGAATATTTAATCGTTTATCCCATATCGGTAATAACGGAAGTTTTCATCCTTTTTGGGTTGCGAAATCTCTTAGACCTAATCCCCTTTATGTATAGCGATGAGAAGCTCCGTAATGTGGCAAATTTATCCAATCCCCTTTTGGAGGAGATGCTAATAAAAGCCCCCGGCACTTACCACCATTCGGTTATGGTTTCCCTCCTTTCGGAGGCTGTGGCCAAAAAGGTGGGGGCCGACCCTCTGCTGGTAAAAATAGGGGCAATGTTCCACGATATAGGAAAATTGGTAAATCCCTCCTACTTCATAGAGAACACCAACGGGGCAAACCCCCACGATAAGCTTAGCCCCGAAGTTAGCGCATCCATTATAAAAAGCCACGTGTCCGAAGGCTTGGCCTTGGCAAAAAAATACAACCTACCTAAGGAGATAGAACCTTTTATTCCCGAACATCAGGGGACTAAGTTAATTAAATACTTCTACATAAAAGCCAAAGAAAGGAACCCCAAGGTTGATATATCCAAATTCCGCTACGACGGCCCTATCCCCCAAAGCAAAGAGACCGCTATAGTTATGATAGTGGATACCGTCGAGGCTATGGTTCGAGCCCTTAAAAACCCTACCCCGCAGGAAATAAAAAAACTTATCTCCTCGGCGGTGGAAAGATTAAAGGAAGAACACCAACTGGACGACAGCGGTTTAACCGAAGAGGATTTGGAAAAAATAAAAAAATCCCTTTCGGAGTTAATTCTTTCCTATTACCACGAAAGGATTAAATACCCCGAAGAAAAAGAAAAGGTTTCTAAATAACTTTTTCCTTTTTGGAATTCCTATTTAATCCCCTTTAAAAGTTCTAATAAGATGGAACCGAACATTGGTAGAACCAAAATCTTAACAATCCACGGTTGGGCTTTTTGTGAAGAGGTTTTTAAAAATCTACCGAGGGAATATCCTATCCACCATTACCGTTTGGAATATTTACCCTCCTTAAAGGAGGAAGCTCTAAACCTCCTTCCTTTAATAGATGAAGATGAAAACACAATTCTGGTCGGTTGGTCGGCAGGTGCCAGCGTTGCCCTTTTGGCGGCTTACCTATCTAATAAAAAACCCAAAGGGTTATTGTTAATAGGGGCCACCCCCCACTTTGGACGGGCTTGGAAAAAAAGCTACATAGAGAGGTTTTTTAAAGATTTGGAAACCAACTTTGAGGGAAAAATAAAAGAATTTCGAACCACCGTATGGGGAGAACCAATATGCCAAAACCTTACCTTGGAAAAAGAAAAAACAATAAACTTTTTAAGGAGTTTTGTAGAAACCGACCTATCGAAGATTGTGGAAGAAATTAAAGTTCCCACAATCCTTTTACAGGGCAAGAAGGATATTATCGTTCCCCCTAAAGAGGCCAAAAAACTTAAAAACCTCAATCCGAATTTTGAAATTTTTTATTACGACGGAGGGCATTTTCCCAAAGAGTTTAAACCTTCCGATTGGAAAAAGTTTCTACAAAAGTTGGAAGAAAAGAAAAGTTAATCAATCCCTTTTGAGGAGGTTTATCATTTCCTTGACAGCCCTTTCAAAACCTATAAGCACGGCGTTGGCAACTATGGAGTGGCCTATGTTCAGCTCTTCTATTTCCTCTATTTGAACTATCTCCTTGACATTGTGGTAGGTTAGGCCGTGGCCGGCGTAAACCCTTAAACCCAAGTTTTTGGCAAAGCGGGCGGCAAATTTTAGGCGTGCCAATTCCTCTTTAACTTTTTCCCAATCGAAAGCGTTCCAAGCTTCGGCGTAGGGGCCTGTGTGGAGTTCTACAGCGTCGGCACCGATGCGGGCGGCCGCTTTAATCTGCTCGGTATCGGCATCGATAAACAGCGAAACCTCTATACCCGCCTCTTTGAAGGGTTTTATATATTCGGCCAAAAATTTTTCCTGACCTACAACGTCCAGACCGCCCTCGGTGGTTATCTCTTCCCTTTTCTCGGGCACCAAGGTTATACGGTTGGGGCGGTAGGTTAGGGCTATATTTTTCATCTCCTCGGTGGCGGCCATTTCGAGATTTATGGGAATGTGGATAGTTTCCTTTAACCTTCTTAGGTCGTTTTCGTTTACGTGCCTACGGTCTTCCCTTACGTGGAGGGTTATCTGGTCGGCTCCCGCCATTTGTGCCAAAATAGCGGCGTAAACGGGGTCGGGTTCAAAAGTTCGGCGGGCGTTTCTAACGGTGGCAACGTGGTCGATGTTAACTCCCAAACGCATACGCATAAAAAGAAAAGATAGGAGCAAAGACTATAACTTAAGCTTTCCTTTAAATTGCCTTTCCAACTCCCGACGCATAGCCTTTTCCCTAAGTTCCCGCCTTTGGTCGGCCTTTTTCTTACCGCGGGCTACGGCGATTTCAACTTTGACTTTACCGTTTTTGAAATAAAGAGAGAGCGGTATTATGGTTAAACCCTTCTGTTCCACCTTGCCCGCCAGCCTTTGGATTTCCCTTTTGTGCAGAAGTAATTTCCTGGTGCGGGTGGGGTCTATCTTACTCATTGTATTGTGTCTGTAGGGGGGAATGTAGAGGTTCAAAAGCCACGCTTCACCGTTTTGTATTCGGACAAAGCTATCGCGAAAAGATACGTTGGGGTTTTCCCTTAAGGCCTTAACTTCGGGGCCCAATAGAACTATCCCCGCCTCGTATTTTTCCAAAATTTCATAATCCCGCGGGGCGGTTTTGTTTTTGGCTATTATTTTTATTCCACCTTGTTTGGAGCTCATCTCTTCCTAATTTAAGGGATTTTTCAACACATTAACTATTAATGGCTTCTTGGAAAATTTTGATTGGTGTAGGGGTTCCTTTGGTCGGTTTTCCCCTCAATGTTTACGAACAGGCCCTTTGGGCCCAAGCCTGCCAAGAGATAACCAACGAAACGGAAATAGTTTCGGTTGTTCAAACAAATACTTTAAAAGTCCTTCAGGAGGACGTTCTTAAAAACCTAAACCTAATAGTGGACAGATATTGGCAACAACTTCAAATGGACGACCTAATAAACCAGGTGGTGGACGATGTTATTAAACGCTACAGGGAAAACACTTCGGTATGGGAACGGGTTAAAGCAGGCCTCATTCCTTCCGATGCTAAGGAGCTCGCCCAAAGAATAGCCCGAGATGTTTTTAACGACCCCCGAATAAAGAGCCGTCTAAACCAGCTTGCCTATTACATTTCCCAAGATATAGCCCAACGCATTCAACATAGTCTTAGCAAAATTCAAACCCAAATAACCCAATGTTTGAACTTCGCCCTTGAAAATAGAATACCGCCCGTAATATCGGCTATAGCTCGGAAGGATTTGGAATATTCCTTAAACAACAATTTGAAAACTGTTCAAGTCGAAGCCCCCACCGTTTTGCCGACAGGGACTATGGCGGGCGCGGCTTTAATTTTACTCCGCAAGCGTATTACCGACCTGGTGGTTAGGCGAATTTCTGCGGGGTTGACCGAAAGAATAGCCGCCTCCCTCGCCAAAAGGGTGGTTGCCCGCCTTATACCGATTATTGGAATTGCTCTAACCGCTTGGGATGCTTACCACTTGGCCAAAGGGGACGAATTTTTCAACGGTTTGGAAAAAGCTTTAAAAAGCCCCGAAGTAAAGGAAAAATTCCGTCAAGAAATTGTAAAAACCCTAAGGGAAGACCTTTCCCAATCTTTGGACAGCCTTGCCAACGAAATAGCTAAAACCACGTTCCTAACTTACGAAGCCCTTTTGAAGCAATACCAAGCCTACGCCCAAATAGTGGAACAAGACCCCGCCTTAAACCAAGCCCTCCAAAGGTTAACCGTAGAGGGAAAAATAGACGAAGCAAACAAACTTTTGGATTTAGCTTTAACCCTAAAAAGGTTGGGTATCTATTCCCAACTGCACAATTATTTAAATTCACCCCAAAGGTTGGAACTTATATTAAAGGTTCTCCCCGAGGGTTATCCTATATTGGAATATACCCACTCGTTGGACGCTCTATATCAATGGGCCCAACTGGTGGATGGAAATAAGAGAAAAATCCAACAGGTGGTAGATTGGGAACTTTATAAATATGTAAAGGCTACCGAGTTAAATAAACAAACTTTGGATTATCTACTTCAGTTTTCCAACGGTGAGGTTGTAAAGCTTATATTGACCACCCTATCACCCGAAGAGTTAAAAACCCTAACCAAAATTAAACCCGCTTTGGTTGAGGAATTTACATCCAAATATGCTTCCCGAGGTTTAACCTGTCTGGTCTTTTATACCCAAATAAACCCCCGATTGGGGAAGGAATTTTTGGAACTCTCTTTGGAAGAACCCAAATTTCTAAAAACCTTATGCAGCGAAAAGGTTAAACAACTGGTAAAGGAAAACCCTTCCTATTTCGACCAAATTAAGGAGCTTTTATTAAACGGTTCAACCTTAGTAGGGAAATTAAAAACCTTTGTCCTTATGCTGTCGGGGCACATTTCCCCCGAAGTTTATAAAGCTTTTTACCCATCATGGTTTTATGCTCTGCTTACAGCCGTCGGTTTGGTGGTTTTAATTATCCTTTGGAAGGTTGGGAAATTAATTTCTCCCCTATTTAAGTTTGTTTTAAACAAAAAACCTAAAGAAAGCAGAGAACAAAAATTTGTTTCAGCAAACCGAAGAAAAGAAATTTTTCAAACTCCAAAAGAGGGAAAGATAAATCAAAATATCACTAAGGGCGAAACTATTAACAAACTTCAAGAGGAAAAAGATAAAACCGACTACCTGAAAGAGGATAAGGAAAAATCTAAACCCAAAGAGGGCGAAGAAAGACAATAACCTTCCTTTAGTTAGCTTTTTCCTTACCCCATAATAATCCTTTCTATGAAACTTTCTAAAACCCTTTTGGTAGGACTGGCTCTTTTTGGGGGGTTAACCTTTGCCCAAGGTGGTCAAGCCCCAACTACCGACGGGCACAACGTTTCCGTAGGTGTTAATGTTGTCGCAAATGCCGAAAAGACCGAAAAGAAAATAGAAATTAAAGCTCCCCGAGTTTTAACCCCCGTTTTAGCCCAAGCTCAAAAAGAGCTTCACGCAATAATACAAAAGGTTTCCCCCTCGGTGGTTGCTATATTTGCCACCAAAGAGATTAAAGTTCAATCCCTGCCCCCCGGTTGGGAAGAGTTTCAGCAGTTAATACCACCCGAGTGGAGACGTTATTTTCAATTACCCTTTGAAAGTAAACCTAAAGTTAAAAAAGAAAAATCCCTAGGTAGTGGATTTATTTTCAAAGTGGACGATAAATGGGTTTACATACTAACCAACAACCACGTTATTAGCAAAGCTAAAAGGATAGTGGTAAAGGTTGGTAGATTGAAAGAAGTTCCCGCCCAAGTTGTAGGGGCCGACCCTCAAACCGATATAGCGGTTCTTAAAGTTCCCAAAGACCAAGTTCCCAACGCCGACAAAAGGGTGGTTAAATTGGGAGATTCCTCCAAGGTTAGGGTCGGCGACTTTGTGGTGGCCATAGGAAACCCCTTCGGATTGGAAAACACCGCAACCTTCGGTATAGTTTCCGCTTTACACCGCCGCATAGGGTTAGACCAATATGAAAACTTCATTCAGACCCAAGCCCCCATTAATCCCGGAAATAGCGGCGGGCCTCTGGTAAATATCAATGCCGAGGTTGTCGGTATAAATACCGCAATAATAGCCAACGCCCAAGGCTTGGGTTTTGCAATACCGATTAATTTGGCCAAATGGGTGGCCCAGCAACTTATTGAGCACGGAAAAGTTGTAAGAGGTTGGTTGGGAGTCGTTATTCAAGAGCTTACCCCGCCCGTTGCCCAAGCCCTTAACATAGACCACGGTGTAATAGTGTTAAAAGTTCTGCCATCCAGTCCAGCACAGAAAGCAGGCCTTCAACCGGGAGATATCATCTTAGCTGTAAATGGAAAACCCATAACCGACGCAACCCAACTGCAGTTTGAAATAATGAAAACTCCGCCCGGTAAGGAAGTTAAATTAACCGTCCTTAGGGGGGATAAGAAATTAGAAATTCCCGTAAAGGTGGGAGAACAACCATCCCCCCAAGAGTTGAGCGAACAACAGGAAATTTATTACAACCTCGGTTTGGTATTAAGAAATCCGACCAAGGATGATTTGGCCCAATATAATGCTCCCTACGGTGTTATAGTGGCCAATGTTTACCCCGGTTCACCCGCCGCTGCGGCCGGTGTAAAACCCGGAATGCTTATCATGAGGGTAAACAATATCCCAATCCACTCGGTGGGTGAATTCCGTGAAATAGTTTCCAAGCTGGCCAAACAGCACCGCCCCATAGTCCTCTTTGTAAAAGACACCCGCGGAAACTTCGGAATTATCACCATCGAGGATTACTAATTTCTAATAGAAACCATACCTTTTTAGTTCTTGCTTTTTATATTTCCATAGTTTGCTTTTTGTTTGAAAATCCCCCCGAGGGGGAGCATACTAAATAAGTATGTATTCCCAAACCGAACAGGAATTTTTGAAAAAATACCTCAAAAAGATTTCCAAAATACCATTGCTTTCCCCCGAAGAGGAAAAAGAATTGGCCAAGAGGGCTAAGGAGGGAGATAAAGAGGCATTAAAAAAATTGGTGGAATCCAATCTAAGGTTTGTGGTTTCCATAGCCAGGCAATATATGGGTTATGGAGTTCCTTTAACGGAGTTAATATCGGCGGGAAACTTGGGACTTTTGGAGGCGGCTAAAAGATTTGACCCCGACAAGGGGGTTAAATTCATATCTTACGCCGTTTGGTGGATAAGACAGGCCATAATGCAGGCTATCGCCCAACAAACGGGTGCGGTAAAACTGCCCGTTAAACACCTCAACTTGGTAAATAGAATTTCCCATGTTTACGCCGAACTTCTTAAGGAGCTGGGGGAAGAACCCCCGCCCGACGTGATAGCGGAAAAATTAAACCGCGAGTTGGTAGAAAGAGATTTGGAAAAGAAACTCGGACGCAAACCCACCGAAGAGGAAATTAAAAAAGAGCTGGAAAGAAGAAAGAAAAAAGGCGAATACATAAGCCCCGATGAGATAGCGGAAATAATGTCGCTAACCAAACAGGCCCTATCTTTGGACACCCCCATAGGCGACGAAGAGGACACCCACTTTATAGACTTCCTTTCCTTCCACGGAACCGAAGATGTTGAGAGAAAAATAATCGAAGACAGCCTTAAAAAGGAAATTAGAAAATTGTTAGAACAACTTCCCGAAAAGGAAAGAAAGGTTATAGAGCTCCGTTTCGGGTTGACCGGCGAAGAACCTAAAACCCTAAGGGAGATAGGAGAAATTCTCGGAATTTCCCGCGAAAGAACCAGACAATTGGAAAATAGAGCCCTCAGAAGGTTGCGTCAATTGGCCATGAAACGCCACCTTAAAGAATACCTTTCTTAATTTCCCTTTGTCCCATTCGGGTAATTAACGCTTATATAAACTACCGCAATCGGCTTTTTATCTTTATACCCCACTATGGTATAGACAACTTCTCCCTTTAGAGGTTCTTGTTCCATATAGGTAAACCCTTCGGTGGTTGAAACTTTTTTATTCCCGCGGTAGATAACCGAATAGTCCACCTTTTGGGGAAAATCCCAATATAAAACCACTATGCCTTGGTCGCCAATAAAATAACCGCCCTTGCCGAGGGGTAAATTTTTAAAACTTTGTAGGGATTTGGTTGTCAAAACTTCCATCGAAGGGGAAATTTTGAATTGGTTTCCTTCGGCTGTAGTTGGTGCCGCCGTTGTAGATTCGGGGGGAGTAGGTGGAGGAGGCACGGGCGGCATCTTTTTACCGCAGGAACTCAAAACTAATCCTATGACCAACAGAGGATAAAACCTTCTCAAACCTTCCATTAAACGGTTTTTATACTCTTAACTACGGTGGAAGAAAAAATAACAAAAAACCTTTTGGAGGCTTTAGAAAAGGAGCCTCTATATTTAGCCTACCGTTTGGTGGAGGAAGGAAAAATAGACCCTTGGGATGTGGATATAGAACTTCTCCTAAAAACCTATTTGGAAGAAATAAAAAAAATAGAGCTCCAAGACCTGCGGGTGCCGGCGAGGGTTATAGCCTTTGCAACCTACTTATTAAAAAAACAATTGGAGTTATTTTTTCCCAATCCACCCAAAAAGAGGAAGAAAAGGAAATTAACCCTTAAGGAAATAGCCGACGAATTTAAAAAACTTCCCACCGAGGAATTGGTTGAAAAGACCATTAAGAGGGTTAGAAAAATAAAGAGAACAACCAAGGGAACAAGAGAAAAAAGGAAAATCCAACAAGAGGAAAAACCTCCCCTTCACCGTGCCAAGTTGGAGGAGGTTTTACAACAACTTTTAGAGTTAATAGAAAGGCTCCAACCGAGGCAAAAAATAAGCTTTTACCAAATAGCGGGCAAAAACGATTACGTGGCCAAACTGTGGGGACTATTAAACCTTTCCTTCGAAGGGAAAATAGAACTGGAACAACCTTCCGATGGGGAAATTTATTTTTTCAAACCTTAAAGGGTTTAGCTTTTTTAAAACCTTTGTCGGTGTAAACCTTTGCTTAACCTTAGTTATTTAATAAAACCGCTGGCCGCTTGTCGGCGCTAAAATACTTTATATTTATACTTGTAAAGAGTTTAACAATAAAAGTGTAAAGGAGGAGAAGATGCTAATAAGAAAGGAACACGCAATAGCTTTGCTGGATCTAATAGGCCACGAAAGAAAAAAAACCGGAACCTATTACACAATAACCCCCGAAAGGGAAGAAGTATTCCAAGAGTTGGAATTTCAAAACCTCGCCGAATTGTATAACCCCCTCCAATACGGGCTAACCTATTGGGGTAGGGCATTGGTGACCATCTTGGAAGAAATGATAGAAAAAGGGCTAATCCCCCACCCCGAACACTGGAACGACGAATTCCGCTGGTTGGGAACCGAAGTAATCACTATGATTGACGACGCAATTCAAAACAACGACCTACCCGGCCCCCTAACCGAAAAGGCTTTGGAAGAAAGGGGCTTTATCGAACTTAAAAAAGAAGAGAAGAAAGGAGAATTCAAAGTTGTAAACCAATACGCAAAAGATATTCACTCCATATTTAAAAACGCAACCCCCCGCCTAGAAATATCCAAAGAGTTGGCCGAATACATAGCCCAAACACCCACCGGCCCCGCCGAAACCGGACGCCTACCCGAAGGTGGAAGGTATCCCGAACTGCTCGAGTCTATGAGATTGATAGCCTTCTCCGTGCCCAACTCCGACGTGTATGCCTTTACAGGATTGGGTAAAGCGGTTAAAGAAGCGTTGCAATACATAGCCCCCAGCCTACCCGTGCTAATAAGCGAGGACATACTCTATTCGCTAATAAAAATCCTCGACGAGGGTTTCGATAAACTAACCGACACCGAAAAAGAGACCCTTTGGGAATTGGGTTTGGTTGACGAAGAAGGAAACCTCTACCCCGGCGGGGAAAAACTAATAGAAGTTTACCGTCTATGGAAGGATAAAGAATTCCCCGAAGTGAAAACCTTTAACATAGAAACCCTCGAGGCGGAGCTTCTAAAAACCATAGACTACATTTGGAAGGAAGAATATACCAAGAACCCCGAAATAGTTCCCACCGTAGACCAAATAGTTCACTTCCTATTGGAAAAACCGCTAAAAGAATACAAACACGTTGTTGAATACTACGGAAGAAAACTAAACCAAGCCTTCAACTACAAGAAAAAAGAGGAAATCAAAAAGAAATTTGCCGAAGTTAAAACCGTAGAAGAACTATTCAAAAGCTTCTACGAAAAAGGAAACGAATGGTATGAAAAACTCTACGACGTTGTTCAGGAAGCCCTATACACTTTGGAAGCCTTCAACCTAATAACCACCGAAGAATTTAAAGACCAAAAAGTTCACAAGCTAACCGAGCACGGTCAGAAAGTGCTCGAAGATATGAAGCAAAGGGGCTTCAGAGAAATCCTCTCTACCGCGGTAAAAGCTATCACCATTACCAACAGAGAAATTTCCGCTCCCAACTTGGATTGGTATCAAAAGGCCGAAGAAGAAAAATTGGTAGGTGCCGGCGAGCCCACCGTTAGCGGCAAACTTTATGCCGATTTGGCCTATAACATTAGAAGGTTGCCCCACATTACCCGCTTTGAACTAACCGTATTGCACAAGATACCCGCAAGGGGCTTCTTCCTAAAAGACGTTTACGCCCAGTTTGACGAAACTTGGAAAGAGGAAGTTACCTATGCCCTAAACAAATTGGAAGCCCGCGGATACCTCAATATTCTCCAAAACGAAGCGGTAGTTCTAACCGAAGCGGGAGAACTAATTAAGAGGGCTTTGGCCGGTGTTCCCGAAGGAGTGGCCCAACCCCTAACACCTATAGCTGTTAGAATTCTCGAAGCACTAAGAAAAGTCGGAAACCTCTACGTTAAAGAGCAAAGGGTTAGAATATTGCCCAAAAACATCGAGGAAGCCCTAAGGCTAACCGGCTTGGATAAGAAAACTTTTGACAAGGAATTGGTTGTTCTCCGTGTAGCCGGCCTAATAGGTAAAACCTCCATTAACGAAGCCGGTCTGTTGGTTCTAAAAGCCTTAGAACTTCTCAACCAATAATTTCCCTTTCTCTATCAAACCTTCTTTTAACTTTATTTTTTGTTTATGGCCCAAACTCCTCCCCGTGCTTTATGGGAAATAAACCTACCCGCCATAGCGAGGAATGTAAAAACCATTAAAGAACATTCAAAAAAAGACCTAATCGCCGTAATAAAAGCCAACGCCTACGGCCACGGTGCTATCGCGGTTGCCAAATTTCTTGAACCTCTTGAGGAAATAAAATTTTTTGCCGTTTCCTGTGTAGAGGAAGGTATTCAACTCCGCCAAGGGGGTATAAAAAAACCTATCCTTCTTTTGTCGGGTTTTTTCGAAGAGGAACTTAGCGAGGTTAAACATTTTCATTTAACCCCGGTTGTTAGCGATAAAAACCAACTAACTTTGGTAATAAAAAATAAAATTCCCTACCACCTAAATATAGATACGGGCATGGGGAGGCTGGGCTTTTTAAAACCTCCCTATGAGCTTTTAAAACTGTTTCCTCCCCAAGGGGTAATGACCCATTTTCCCAGCGCCGACGGAGACCCTATAAAAACAAAACACCAAATAAGGGTTTTTAAAAAACTTATAAAACCTTTAAAGGTCAAATTTATTCATCTCCAAAACACGGCGGGGTTGGCCTATTCGGTTCCCTACGCAAATTTGGTTAGGGTTGGTTTAGGCCTTTATGGGGAAAAACCGACGGAAAACCTACCTTTGAGACTGGTATTTCCTTCCACCATAAAGGCGAGAATTTTGGAAGTTAGAAAACTCCCCAAGGGAAGTTGTATATCCTACGGTTGCCGTTATAGGTTAAAACAAAATTCCTATATAGGTGTTATATCCTTCGGTTACGCCGACGGGTTGGACAGAAAACTTTTTAACCGCCTTAGGGTTTTTTATCGAGGAAAAACCTACCCTGTGGTGGGAAACATTACTATGGACTTGACGGCGGTAAATTTTGGAAAAACTAAACCCAATGTGGGTGAATATGTAGAAATAATAAACTCTCGGCAAAAGTTTTCCGATTTGGCAAAACTCCTTTCTACAATTCCCTATGAAATTATGACCCGCATAGGGAACCGAGTAAAAAGAACCTACAGAGGTTAATTTAAAATCCTCCTTTATGTGTTTGGCTATACCTTCCCGTGTTGTGGAAATAGACGAAGTAAGCAAAACCGCCGTGGTGGAAACTTTTGGCGTCCGCAGAAAGGTTTCCACCATGCTTTTAAATGAACCCCTAAAGGTGGGCGATTATGTTTTAGTCCACGTGGGGTTTGCTATGGAAAAAATCGACGAGGAAGAGGCCAAAAAAAGCCTCGAACTGTTTAAGCAACTTTTCCCCGAGGAGTTGGAAGAAGAAGTAAATCAACCCTCGGAGGAAAATAACAAAAATTGAGGTTAACAATGTTAGGAAATGAAAATTCCCCCATAGCCGTTTTAGGGGTTGGTAATGTATTACTCTCCGACGAAGGTTTCGGTGTAAGGGTTGTTCAACACCTAATGAAGTGGTACGATTTTGACCCCCAAATAAGGTTAATCGACGGGGGAACCCTGGGGTGGGATTTATTAAACTTCCTCCAAGGGGTGGAAAAATTAATAGTGATTGATGCCATAGACGCCAAAGCGGTGCCGGGAACCTTCTTTGTTCTAAAAAACGAAGAGGTTAAAAAATACTTCAAAAGAAAAGTTTCGGGCCACGAGGCGGGCATTCAAGAGGTTTTGGCCTGGTTCGACATAATGGGAAAACCCATAAAGGAAATCACCGTTGTCGGAGTTCAACCCCAATCGTTGGATACGGGGCTAACGCTTACACCTCTGATAGAAAAAATCGTTCCCAAGGCTGTAGATGCGGTATTAAATCAACTTTCCCAATGGGGAGTAAAAGCAATAAAGAGAACCGAACCGAGGGAGTTGGGAATTTGGGAAATCTCCTAAAAAAGGATTTCAAATATTGGAACAACTGGCGTTGGCAATTAAAAAATAGAATAAAAACCCCCGAGGGGTTAAAAAAATATTTCAAAAACCTAACCGAGGACGAGGAAAAAGGACTAAAACTAACCGCTGAAGAGTTTCCTATAGCAGTAACTCCTTATTACCTTTCTCTCGCCGACCCTTATAACCCCGAATGTCCTATTAGAAAGCAGATAGTCCCCCGCTATAGCGAAATAGACCCCAAAAAGCAAATTTCCTGCGACCCCAACGCCCTCGAAGAGGAGGGAGAAATACCCCACCTTACCCACCGCTACCCCGACCGAGTTCTAATTACCCTGACCACAATGTGCCCCGTCTATTGTCGGCACTGCATGAGGAAAAGAAAGGTGGGAAAACCCGAAAGGGCGATAACCGAAGAGGAATTTAAACCCATTTGGGAATATATAAAAAAACACACCCAAATTAGGGAAGTTCTAATAAGCGGTGGAGACCCTTTGGTGCTTTCCAACGAGAAACTTTTTCACTATATTCGGCAGTTAAAAAAAATAGACCACATTGAGGTTATAAGAATAGGCACCCGCACACCCGTTATATTGCCCCAAAGGTTTTATGACGAAGAACTTTTAAAGTTTTTGGAAGAAATATCCCCCGTTTGGATGGTAACCCACTTTAACCACCCCAAGGAAATAACCGAAGAAGTTTCCTTAGCGGTCAAAAATATAAGAAAGACCGCCAACCCCGTTTTAAACCAAACAGTCCTTTTAAAGGGTATAAACGACAATCCCCAAACGATGGAAGAGCTTTTTAGAGGATTAATCCGTATAGGGGTTAAACCTTACTATCTATTTCACTGCGACCCTATTTATGGGGTGGTTCACTTCCGAACACCTATAGAGGTCGGTTTAAAAATAATGTCCCACCTAAGGGGTAGGGTTAGCGGCTTAGCCCAACCTATTTATGCCTTAGATTTACCCCACGGCAAAGGTAAGGTTGTTTTATCGCCCCAATATTTGGTTAAAAAAGAAGGCCGTAAACACTACTTTAGAAACTATGAAGGCGAAATAGTGGAATACGAATTTTAAAAGGTCAAAAAACCCAAAATAAGGCCGTTTATAAATCTTCGATGTTGCCCTTTATACTTTTTTGATAGGGGGCATTACCCTTTCCAAAAAAGGTGAAGAGGCCCTAACCCAGGCCAAAGAGTTTGAACAAAAGGTAGAAAGGGAAATAGCCAAACTGACCATTTTTGAGAAAAACCTAAAGTTGGTTGAAGAAAAAGCAAAAGAAGAAATTTCTATACTCAAAGAATTGCGTAAACGTTTCCAAGACCGTTTTGGTATTACCACAGTTCTTTATTACACCCACCGCTTTACCGGCTTCTTTGAAGAAAAATTCCACAAAAACCTCCAAATGACCCTTATGTTGGGAAAAACCATAAGGGAAATTACCAAAACCCCTTGGGTGGAAAATACCGAAACCTTCGAACCCAACAAGGA
>Ga0256837_1001141_pt1 | contig 19009 bp, 24 predicted proteins | sample 4562384metaG_FD_185976 | JGI IMG/M metagenome (GOLD analysis project Ga0256837, IMG submission 185976) | Hydrothermal vent microbial communities from Guaymas Basin, Mexico - 4561-384 | ecosystem: Environmental > Aquatic > Marine > Hydrothermal vents | place: Mexico: Guaymas Basin | collected...
TCAATTTGCTTCAAATAAAATCCAAATGAGTATATAAAAAAATAACAAAGCATCGTAGTCACTTCCATTTTTTATAGATTTGATGTTTGTGTTTTTTGTTTTGAATTAATCTTAATAATATTGTATATTTTGTAAATATTTCTCTATTTACTGACATATTTTGTATTGATGAAAAATGTGCTTGGAGTTGGAAGTGAGATACAACACTCATTTGGGTATTATTTGTTTTATTAACTGATTGATGAAATTTAACTCCTATCAGTTAGTTAGATTCTACTAACTACTCTCAGCTATCTCTATAAGATACTCTTTTATCTCAATCGCATCAAAAAATATATTTCTATGTAGTTCCTCACTAAATTTTTTTAATAATCTTGTTTTTTCACTAACTCTTTTATCTTTATCATCTTTTAGTGGTTGTAGTGCTTCATAAAGCTCTTTTTTATAATCATCAATGATTCTTTTTTTCGTTATATCTTCATCACTTACAGTAGGTGTTAAATCGCTACGAAAAATGATATAAGCAACACCTAAAAAAATAGTTAGACCAACTGAGGCATAAATAAGTTCACTATCCATAAAAAACCTTTAATTAATTTATAGAAGTATAGCAAAATTTAATCGTTTGTAATTATTGAATATAATAATTTTATGAATGACACACCGATAACTATTAAAACAATATTTCAACTTATTTTAGAGAAAAAACCGATTCTTATATATGGTCAGCTCATCACACTTTTAGCGATTTTAGTAAGTGTTCCGATTCCTATGATGTTACCTATTATGGTTGATGAGATCTTACTTCAAAAACCTGCTGAGTTTGTTCATACAATAAACTATCTAGTAGGCGAAACAACAGCTTTTTACTATATAGCTATCGTTACTTTAGTTGTTATATTTTTAAGATTAATCTACTACTTTTTAGGTGTGATTATCACCAAAGTATTTACAAAAATATCTAAATATGTAACTTTTATGATTCGCAAAAGGTTGATAGAACATCTTAAAATTACCTCCATGAATGAGTATGAGACTTTAGGAAGTGGAGCGATTACTGCTAATTTGGTTACAGATGTAAATACACTCGATGGTTTTATCATCACCTCTATAAGTAAGTTTGTATCATCTGTTTTAACACTTTTTGCTGTTGGGGTTGTGATGATTATGATAAACCCTGTTTTAGGTGTTATGATTTTAGTTATACAACCTCTCATAATGCTTTTGAGTAAAAAGATGTCAAAAATAGTGGGTGGGTTAAAAAAAGATGAAAATCAAGCGATAGCAAAATTTCAAGATAATATAGGTGAAACATTAGACCTATATGGTCAAATTAAAGCATCAAACAAAGAGAATTACTTTTTTTCACGAGCAGTAGATTATGCTAAAGATGTTCAAACAACATCAAATGAATATGGTTATAAAAGTGTAGCTTATGAGAAACTATCATACACTATATTTTTAGCTATGTTTGAGATTTTAAGAGCTTCTGGGTTGATTTTAGTAGTTTATAGTGATTTAACTATCGGTATGATGTTTGCTATGTTTGGGTATATATGGTTTATTATGACACCTGTTCAAGATATACTCTCTATGCAGTATAGCTACTCATCAGCAATGAATGCCTTAGATAGAATCAACAAAATTTTACTACTAAAAACTGAACAAACAGGTGATGAGGTTTTAGATTCTAAAGAGGTAGATATATCTGTAAAAAATTTAAACTTTTCATACTCAAACGAAAAATCTATACTAAAAAATATATCATTAGATATAAAATCTGGCTCAAAAGTGGCACTTATAGGTGCTAGTGGAAGTGGAAAAACAACCTTAGCACAAGTTATATCTGGCTTTTATGAGAAGATAAGTGGTGAGCAAAAATATAATGGTATAGATATAGAAAATCTTAGTAAACACTCACTTAGAAAAGAGATATTTTTAGTGTTACAGATGCCTATACTTTTTAACTCAACACTAAGGTTTAACATAACTATGGGTGATGATTCTATAACTGATGAGGCTATTTATAAAGCTTTAAGAATCTCTCAATTAGATGATATGTTAGCTGGAATGGATGATGGTATAGATAGTGTTGTTGGGCGACATGGTGTGAGACTCTCAGGTGGTCAAAGGCAAAGATTAAGCATAGCTAGAATGATTATCGCCGATCCGTCTATCGTAATCTTTGATGAATCAACCTCTGCTTTAGATGTTCATACGGAGTTAAAACTAAATGTAGCACTAAAAGATATTTTAGAAAATAAGACAGTTATAACGATAGCACATAGACTAAGTACGGTAAAAAATGTAGATATGATATATGTTTTAGATGATGGAAAAATTGTTCAAAGAGGAACTCATAATGAGTTAGAGTTTGAAGAGGGGCATTATATGGAGTTTATCAAAAGACAGTTGATCTAGTCTTTGTTACTACACACCATATTTCTACCATTTTGTTTAGCAAGGTAGAGTAGATCATCTGCTTCTTTAAATATAAAACTCTCATTTTTTATATCTTTAGCCCTTTTACAAACTAAACCGATAGATACTGTTATAACATTATAGTCACAGTTTTTAGTATGCTCAATCTTTAGATTTGCTATATTTTTTCTTATCTGATTAGCATATATCTCTGCGCCATCTTTAGTTTTTGCTTTAAAAATCACACCAAACTCTTCACCACCTAATCTAAAACAGTAATCATCACCTCTATGTAGAGATTCTTTTATGGTTGAAGCAACTTTAATCAGTGCTTTATCACCCATTTGATGTCCATAAGTATCGTTGTAAAGTTTAAAGTTATCTATATCTAAAACAAAAAATGCTAGTAGGCTATTTTCCCTTTTTGAACCATCTATAATTTTAGGAAATATATCGTTAAAATATCTTCTGTTATAGATATTTGTTAACCCATCAGTTATAGACAACTCCTCTATCCTTTTTTTATCTGTAATATCTTGAGAGATAAAATTTAAGTTTAGTATATCCCCATTTTTATCGTACTCTGCTGACACAACAGTATCAATCCAGTATATCTCACCATCTTTTTTTATATGTTTTAACTCACCATTCCACTCTTTTTTAAGATCGATAGTTTTATATAGATTTTTGTAGTTTTCATCACCCTTATTGATTAAAATATCGTAACTTTTACCTATGAGTTCATCTTTTGTGTAGCCTGTAACTTTAGATAACGCTTCACTAACATAGGTGATTTTTCTATCTTTATCTGTTTTAGATGCTATAACATATTTATCAAATGATGACACAAGCTTCTCAAGTTCTAGTTTTTGTTGATTTATTTTATATGTTTGTTTTTTAACCATATTTTTTAGTTTTTTGTTATTGAAGATTAAAAATATAAAGATTAAAATAGCTCCAGATAATATTTGCCATATAAGAATCCAGTTTATCTCTTTTTTGACTCTAATCTCTGTCCATTTATAAAAAATATCATTTATCTCTTTTTCGCTGATAACATCTAAAGATTTATCGATTATATCTATAATCTCTTTTGGCATATCTTTTCTAATCGCGATTCTCAAATCTAGTACAAGTTTTGTTTTATATGCTATCTGGAGATTTTTGTAGCCTATGATATTTATGTAGTATTTTGCTGAAGCACCATTTATCACAAGTATATCTATCTTGTTATCTTTTAAATCATCAAATCCATCTTTTGCTGTTTTTACTAAAGAAAATTTTACATTTGGTCTTTTCTTTTTTAGTAAACTCTCTATGGTTGATGATGAGATAGTAGCAACTTTAGCATTTTTTAGGTTATCAAACCCATCTGAAAAATCTTCACCTTTTCTACTTACTAAAACATAAGGGGTTGAAAATAGAGGTTTTTGTGTAAATCGTAGGTAGCTTTTTCTCTCATCTGTAACACCGATAACACTAAACATAGATGCTTTAGCTGTTTTAACTTTTTCAATAGCATCATCCCAAGAGTTTGTATCTACTGCTACAAAATCTAAGCCACTTTTTTCCTCTATAAGTTGTATTATATTGGCAATAATTCCAGTATGTTCCCCTAAATCATTTCGCCATTCAAAAGGTTTCCAATCAATATCATAAACATATTTTATTTGCTTATGATTATTTACTAATTTTAATTCTGCTTTATTCAGATGTAGGAATCTTCTATCTTCTGTATTTGCCTCTGTGGCTAGAAGTGTTGATAGTGTGATAACAAAGAGAAAAAATATTTTAAATACCATTTTTATCCTAAAAAATATAATTTAAACAGTCTATCTAATAATCAATTATGTATAGTTTAATCGCTCTATGAAGATTTTACTAAAAGTAAACTTTTTTGATTAATTATAAAACTTCTTTATAATACTTAATTTAGTTTAATAAGTATAAGCTATAATAACGCAATTACAATTATAAGGATTATATATGCAAAGAAGAGATTTTTTAAAAACTTCAATTGCTGCGTCTGCTATTGTTCTTGGTTCATCAGCACAAGCAGCTGTAACAACAAAACCAATAGATTCTCGTAAAGTTTCAAAATTAGCTTTCCCAGAAAAAAGACCACTAATTACATACTCAAATAGACCACCTCTACTTGAGACACCTAGAGATGTTTTTACAACATCAATTACACAAAACGATCAATTTTTTGTAAGATGGCATATGCCAGAGATACCTACTCAAATTGATCTTGATAAATACAGAATCAACATTAATGGTTTAGTAGAGAAAGAGCTTTCTTTATCTATTAAAGAGTTAAAAGAGGATTTTGAGCAAGTTGAGATCACATCAGTTCTTCAGTGTGGTGGTAACTCCCGTTCAGCATTTAACCCAATTGTTGGTGGTATTCAATGGGGTAGTGGAGCTATGGGTTGTGCTAAATGGAAAGGTGTAAGACTTATAGACATCTTAAGAAAAGCTGGTCTTCCAAAAGATGCTCATTGGATCGGTTTTAATGGTAAAGATAATCCAGCATATTATGAAACTCCTATGTTTATTAGAGAGCTTTCTATCGAAGAGATTGAGGATAACTTTATCGTTGCTTATGAGATGAATGGTGAAGATTTACCATACTTAAATGGTTACCCAGTTCGTCTTGTTATGCCTGGTTTCTACTCAGACAGTTGGGTTAAAATGTTAAGTAATATCACTGTAACAAATAAATATAAATCTTATTTTTATATGGATAAAGCTTACCGTATTGCTGATAATAAAACTGAGAGTGAAACTCCAGAGAATCACTATAAACCAACTAAGCCTATCACAACAATGAATGTAAAATCTTTCATAGGTTATCCTGATAATGGTGCTACACTAAATCAAAACTCTCATGTTGTTGTTCGTGGTGTAGCTTTTGATGATGGTACTGGTATCAAATCTGTTTCTATCTCAACAGATAATGGTAAAACATGGAACGAAGCAGATCTTAAACAAGAGCATGGTCGTTACGCTTATACTGAGTTTAGATATACATTTAAACCAACAAAAAGTGGTAAAGTTACTTTTATGGCAAAAGCTACTAACCTACTTGGTGATGAGCAACCATTTGCTAAAGATGTTTTATGGAATCATGGTGGATACAAATATAACGGTATCGATGAAGTAACAGTTACAGTTGTTTAGGGGTTGATGATGAAAAAATTAGTATTAATAGCAGGTTTATTAGTTGGATCTGCTTTTGCACAAGTAGATGGAAAAATCGAAGTTCCAAATATCGATTATAAATTAAAACAAGCAAAAGGTGTAGATTCTGTACAAGCAAACTGTTTAATGTGTCACTCTTTTGGTTATATGGAAAACCAAGGTTTACAATCTCGTAAATTTTGGCATGAAAAAGTTATGAAGATGATTAATGCTTTTAAAGCACCAATCGCTAAAGAGGATGTTCCAGTTATAACAGACTATCTTTATAAAAACTATGGAAATGGTAAATTAAAATAGTTTACTGAAACTTATACCCATATTTTATTATGGGTATAAATAGTGTATAATTTCGTAAAAAAGCGAAAGGTTGTTTTTTATGACAAAATTATTAGATAGTGCTTTTAAAGAGGTTTCAACTCTTCCTGAAAATGAGCAAGATGTTTTTGCTAGATTTATCATCGATGAGATTAGATCTGAAAAAAGATGGGAAAGTAGTTTTAATGAAACTCAAGATATACTCTCACAACTAGCTAATGATGCTTTAGATGATTTTAAAAATCAAAATACAATAGAGTTAGCACTAAAATAGTATGATATCCCATATAAATCAGAGATGGAAAAAATCATATAAAAATTTACCTAAGATTATTAGAAAAACAGCTAACAAACAATATAAACTTTTTAAACAAGATCCATCACATCCTAGTTTACATTTTAAAAAAATCCACACTACTCAACCTATCTATTCAGCTAGAATAAATCAAAATTATAGAACTATTGGTATTTTAACTGGAGATATTATTGTATGGTTTTGGATAGGTTCACATGATGATTATGATAAATTGATTCAGAGTATATAGATGGAAATTTTACTAGAAGAGTTTTATAAAACTGATGTTTATATTGAGAAGTTTCATTATAGGAAACTATTTTTAGATTCTGGTAGTTATCAGATAAATGGTATCTCTCAGAGTGGTAAAACTAAATTAGTAAAACACTACCTTTTATCTTTGAAAAAAAACTCATATATCTATATCGACTGTAACGATATCCGTATAGATATAGATGAGCTTAATAAGAATCTTCTAAAATTTTGTAGATTAAATAAGATAGAAACTGTTGTTTTTGATAACTACCATCCAGATATAAAACTTGTTAATGTTTCTCAGTTGATTATAACATCAGTTGAGAATCTTGATATAGATATATTAACTACACTTCAACTTTATCCACTTGATTATGAGGAGTTTTTAGCTTATGAGCATAAATACGATTCTAGTGCTTTAAACCATTTTTTTCAGCTTGGTGGTTTACCATCTATGCACAAAGTTTATCCAGATGAGAGAAATATATATATTCAAAAGATGCTTAGATATACACTTGATGATATGGAGTTTGATATACTTTGTCTATCTGCGAAGATGATGTCTCAAAAAGTTTCAGCATATATGATATATGAGAGGCTTAAATTAACTAGAAAAATCTCAAAAGATAAACTTTATAAACTCTTTGAGAAGCTTCTAAAAACAAACTATATCCATCAAGTTGAAAAATTAAACCATTCAAGAGCTACAAAAAAATTATATCTTTGCGATACCTCATTAAAATCAGCACTAAGTGTAGATAAACATTTTGGTAGATTGTTTGAAAATATGATTTTTTTAGAGCTTTTAAAATCTGGTATAGAGTGTTATTATGATGATGGAATCGACTTTTATATTCAAGATAGTGAGGAGGTTATACTTTGTATGCCCTTTACAGATGAGAGATCATTATTTAAAAAGCTTGAACAGATAGAAGCGTTTATATTTAGTTATCAAGTGAAAAAGGTTACAGCTGTAACGATGAACTATGAGGGTAGGGTTGCTCATCCATTCTCAGAGGTGGAGATGATCCCATTTAATATATGGGCGATAGGGGATTAGATGAAAGAGATACTTTGTGGTATAGATGAGGCTGGTCGTGGACCAATAGCTGGTGATTTAGTTATGGCTGGTTGTATTTTAAAAAGTGGTATTGATGGTTTAAACGATTCTAAAAAATTAACTGCTAAAAAAAGGGAATCCCTTTATGAGGAGATAGTAAAAGTTTCAGATTTTTATGTGGCTAAATTTACCCCAAAACAGATAGATGATAATGGAATCTCTTGGTGTTTAAAAACAGGGCTGAAATCTATTATGAAAAATCTAAAAGCTGATAGTTATCTATTTGATGGAAATACAACATTTGGTGTAAATGGATTGGATACAATGGTAAAAGCAGATGGTAAAATAGCAGAGGTTAGTGCTGCTTCTATCATAGCAAAAGTTACACATGATAGGGATATTTTAGTAGAAGCTAAAAAATATCCACAATACTTTTTTGAAAAACATAAAGGTTATGGCACAAAACTTCATGTTGAGATGATTCTAAAATATGGATATTGTGAGATTCATAGAAGAAGTTATAAGCTCAAAGCGTTAGAAAAACCACAAAAAACTCTACTTTAATAAAATATTCAAATATATTTGAGTATAATCCGATTTCGCTTTGCTGTGCCACAATTAAATAGAGTATTTCTATCTTTATATTTTAGTTATATTGATAAAAGTATTGGCAGGCTAAAATATATTGTTTGCCTAGGCACAGCGAAGATGTTAACAATAAGGACTTTCCATGAAAGTAAGAGCTTCAGTTAAGAAGATGTGTGATGACTGTAAAGTTATTAAGAGAAAAGGCATTGTAAGAGTAATCTGCAAAGTTAAAAAACATAAACAGAGACAAGGATAACCATGGCTCGTATTTCTGGTGTAGATTTACCTAAAAAGAAAAGATTAGAGTATGGATTAACATACATCTATGGTATCGGTTTACATGCGTCACGCTTAATTTTAGCGGCGACTGGTATAGACCCAAACAAAAGAGTTTTCGAATTAAGCGAAGACGATGTTGCTGCTATTACAGCTGAGATCCGTGAAAACCATATGGTTGAGGGTGATCTGCGTAAAAAAGTAGCTATGGATATTAAAGCTCTTATGGATTTAGGTTCATACAGAGGTCTTCGTCACCGTCGTGGTCTTCCATGTCGTGGTCAAAAAACTAAGACAAATGCGCGTACTCGTAAAGGTAAGCGTAAAACTGTCGGCGCAGCGTAAGGAATTATAGTATGGCAAAAAGAAAAGCTGTTAGAAAAAAAGTAGTAAAAAAGAATATTGCTAGAGGTATCATCCATATCGCAGCATCATTCAATAACACTCTTGTAACTATTACAGATGAGATGGGTAATATGATTGCTTGGAGTTCTGCTGGTTCATTAGGATTTAAAGGTTCTAAAAAATCAACTCCATTTGCTGCGCAAGCTGCTGTTGAAGCTGCTGTTGAGAAAGCTCAAGTGCACGGTATTAAAGAGCTAGGTATTAAAGTTCAAGGTCCAGGTTCAGGTCGTGAGACTGCAGTTAAATCTGTTGGTGCAATCGAAGGAATCCGTGTTACATTTATGAAAGATGTTACACCATTACCACATAACGGTTGTCGCGCACCTAAGCGTCGTAGAGTTTAAGGAGATTACTGATGGCAAGATATAGAGGTCCAGTAGAAAAAATCGAAAGAAGATTTGGTGTAAGTCTTAACCTTAAAGGTGAGCGTCGTTTAGCAGGTAAGTCTGCTTTAGAAAAAAGACCTTACGGTCCTGGTCAACATGGTCAAAGACGTAAGAAAGTTTCTGAGTATGGTTTACAACTTAATGAGAAGCAAAAAGCGAAATTTATGTATGGTGTTTCTGAGAAACAATTCCGTGCTTTATTCGTTGAAGCAAAAAGAAAAGATGGTAATACAGGTACAAACCTTATCTCTTTAATTGAACAAAGATTAGACAATGTTGTTTACAGAATGGGATTCGCATCTACTCGCAGATTCGCTCGTCAACTTGTAACTCATGGTCACATACTTGTAGATGGTAAAAAACTTGATATCCCTTCATACCGTGTTAAACCGGGTCAAAAGATAGAAGTTCGTGAAGCAAGTAAAAAGAATGTTCAAATTGTTCGTGCTATGGAATTAACTAATCAAACTGGTTTAGCTCCATGGGTTGATATCGATGCTGATAAAGTGTTTGGTATTTTCACTCGTTTACCAGAGCGTGAAGAAGTTGTAATCCCAGTAGAAGAGCGTTTAATCGTTGAGCTTTACTCGAAATAGTAATTAAATAAAAAAGGCGTATTAATGAATAAAATCAAAACTACTCCACTAACTCCTCAAGAGTTTGAAGTGGAACAGATTAGTGAGAATGAAGCTAACATTATGGCATTCCCTTTTGAAACAGGTTATGCTATCTCTTTAGCTCATCCACTTCGCCGTTTTTTGTTAAGTAGCTCAGTTGGTTATGCTCCAATTGCTATTAAAATAGAGGGTGCTAAACACGAGTTTGACTCTGTGCGTGGTATGCTTGAAGATATCTCAGATTTTATTTTAAATCTTAAAGAGATTCGTTTTAAACTTACTAATGAAGTTAGTGAAGCTGAGATCAATTACAGCTTTACAGGTCCTTGTACTATAAAAGGAAGTGACTTAACTACTGATGAAGTTGAGATAGTTACTCCTGATGCGCCTTTAGCGACATTAAATGAGGACTCAAACCTTAACTTCAGCATTAAAATTGCACAAGGTATAGGGTATGTTGCTAGTGAGGATACTTACGATGAACTTGAAGATGGTTATATAGCACTTGATGCTTATTTCACTCCAGTTCGTTCTGCGACATATAAAATTGAGAATGTTTTAGTTGAAGATAATCCTAACTTTGAAAGAGTTATTATGAACATTAAAACTGATGGACAAATTACTCCATTAGATGCGTTTAGAAACTCTTTAGAAGTTATGTATGCTCAACTTGCTGTATTTAACAGTGAGATTAGTATTAAAGCTCCAGCTACTATTGAAAGAGTTGAAGAAAGCCCAGATCTTAAAAAACTAACAACTAATATTGATAGTTTAGGATTAAGTGCTAGAAGTTTCAACTGTCTTGATAGATCAAACATAAAACTAATTGGTGAAATTACATTAATGAGTACAAACGACTTAAAAAATGTTAAAAACCTTGGTAAAAAATCATATGATGAGATTGTAGATAAAGTGCAAGAGTTTGGTTTTGCAGTTGGTGCTAATCTTTCAGATGATGTTGTTAAAGCATTAAAAAAGAAAATAGAAGCCGAAAAGGCTTAATTAGAGGATAATAGATGAGACATCGTCATGGATACCGTAAACTAGGTCGTACAAGTGCACACCGTGCTGCTTTACTTAAGAACCTTAGTATTTCGTTAATTGAACATGGTAAAATTGAAACTACTGTTATGAAAGCTAAAGAGCTTCGTTCATATGTAGAGAAACTAATCACAGTTGCTACTAAAAATGATTCTAACGCTCACAGAACAGTATTCGCTGCGCTTCAAAGTAAAGAAGCAACTAAAACTTTAGTAAATGAGATAGCTCCTAAGTATGTTGACCGTAATGGTGGATATACTAGAATTACTCGTACTAGAATCCGTCGTGGTGATGCTACGACTATGGCATTTATCGAATTAGTATAATTTAGTAGATACCTATTGAACTTTCCCTTTTTTGGGTTAAGTTCAATACCCCTTCAAAAATCTCCTCTAAATCAAAGAGGTTTTAAACAATCCAAAACAGTTAAACAAAAAGTGAGATAATTATGAGTGATTTCGCATTTGGAACATATAGAATAAGTGACTATAACCCTTTACATATTGAAGCATTAAGATTTGCGATAGAATCTGGTATAAAGATGATAGATACATCATCTAACTATATGGATGGTGGAGCAGAAAGAGCGATAGCTTTAGCTTTTAATGAGTTTGATGATGATAAAAAAGATGAAGTAGAGATCGTTAGTAAGTTTGGCTATATTCAAAACAGTAATTTACAAAGACATAAAGAGAACCCTTTTGAAGAGGTTGTTGAGTATAGTCAAGATTGTTACCACTCTATATCTCAATCATTTTTAGAGGATCAATTAACAAATTCACTAAAAAGATTGGATAGAAAATTTATAGATTGTTATTTGATTCATAATCCAGAGTATTATATCTTTGATGCTATAAATAAAGGTGTTGAGAAAGATGATAGACTAGATGAGATGTATAGAAGAGTTTTTGATGCTTTTTTAGCTTTGGAGTTAGAGATTCAAAATGGTCGTATAAAATCTTATGGTATCAGTTCAAACAGTTTTTCAAAACCTCGTAATAGTGAGGAGTTTTTACCTTATGAGGATCTACTCACATTAGCAGAGGATGCTGCTAAGGAGATAGGTAATGATAAACATAGTTTTACTACTATTGAGCTACCTATAAACATTTTAGAGAGAGATGGTTTAAAATGTGCCAAATGGGCAAAGAAAAACAACTTAAGAGTTTTGGCAAATAGACCATTAAATGCTCAGTATAACGGTTTAATGTATAGATTGGCTGATTATGATGAGAGTACACAATACTATAATCATCTAAATGAATTACTAGAGGTTAGTGATAATAAAACACTAAAGCCATTATATAATCTGATAGAGCAGTTAGATGATAACAAACATAAATTTGGTTGGATTGGGGATTATGATTCATTTCTTTATACTCAGATTATTCCACATATCAAAAAGAGTTTAGAATCTATCGATAAAGATAATGTTGAAACTATTTTTACTTTTATAGATATGTTTTTACAAGAGTATAGAAAGATGGTTCTATTTGAGTGTTCTAAAAATACAAGAAAACAGTTAAAAGAGTTTTTTGAAGATTGTGTTTTATCACTTCAAGAGTGTGCTTTGAGATATTTGATGAGTGAGGGTGATATAGATTATATTTTAGTTGGTATGAGAAAATCAAGCTATGTGGGTGAAGTTCTATCCCTACAAGAGTAAAATATTTTAGTTAATAATATTTTTTATGATTAGTTAAGCGATATTGTCATATTTTATGTTCTAAAAAAATTATATATTAGATAAGGAAAAAAAATGATTCCATTTACAGATGAAGAGTTAATACCACCAGTTAAAAATGTTATAGATAAAGTTCGTCCATCATTAGCACTTGATGGTGGAGATATATCTTTTATCACTGTTAAAAATGCTAAAGTTTATGTTCAGTTAAAAGGTGCTTGTGTTGGTTGTGCTAGTAGTGGTAATACTCTTAAGTATGGTGTAGAGAGACAACTTAGAATGGATATACACCCAGAGTTAGTTGTTGTTAATGTACCTATTGGTATGGAAAACGATATAGATAATCTATAAAACTGGTTGATTATGAGTTTAATAAGTAAGCATAAAATATTAACTAAAGCAAAAGATAGTTTTTCAAAATCTAACTATAAAGATGCCCTAGATAAGTATGCGCAAGTTTTACAAAGTTATCCAAACTCAAAAGAGGCGTATAATGGTGTAATTCTCTCAGAGATGGCTATGAGTGGTGAAGGTGGAGCAGAGGCTTTATTTGACTACTATGAGATTCTACGAGAGGAGGATGAGGAGACAGCAGATATTATCATTGATGAGCTTATCCAAAATCTTGATGGTGCTTTAGAAAAAATATCTGAAGTTTTATCTGACCCTATTAAAGATAAACTAATCTATGAAGATGGTATCTTGTACCAAGACTTTAAAGCTATTGTTGATAGAGGGGAAGATTTTAAAGAGATTTTTGAGAATATAATGTTTTCTACTAAGGTTATAATCACAGAGAAAGATGATTTTTTAGATTTTTTAGATTCTCTTATTGAACACAATTTTGATGATATGGCTTTTTCATATTTAGAGAGTGCTTTAAAAGTTTATCCAAACGATACAAAACTGATAGAACTACTAGAAAAAGTATCATCACATAATAAAAAAGGGTTAGATATTGAAAATTGAATTACCAAATCAAGAGTTTAAGTTTGTTACTGAGAACTCCCAAGAGTGTGACTCACAAACTGCTTTTGTTTTAACAACACAAAATAAAAAATATTTAGAAAATGCTAAAGAGAATCAAGCACACTCTATCATTAAGATAGAGGATATTGCCTCTTTGTTTGGTGTTGATAAGATAAAAATCGTGGGTATCACAGGTACAAATGGTAAAACAACAACTGCTAGTGCTATCTACTCTTTTTTACTTGATTTAGGTTATAAAACTGCTATGCAAGGTACTCGTGGTTTCTTTATGAATGATGAAGTTATAGAGGGTAAATCACTCACAACACCATCTGTATTAAATATCTATAAACATATATATCAAGCTGTTGAGGCTGGTTGTGAATTTTTTATCATGGAGGTAAGCTCCCATGCTATTGTTCAAAAAAGAATCGAGGGTTTAGATTTTGAGCTTAAGATTTTAACTAACATCACACAAGATCATTTAGATTACCATAAAACTTTAGGTGAGTATATAGCAGTTAAAAATAGCTTTTTTCAAGATGAATCTAAAAAACTTATAAATAAAGATGAACCAAAAGCCTCTTTCAATATAAAAAATACTTTTACTTATGGTATAGAAAATAATGCTACTTATAAACTTATAGCATACTCTTTAAACAACGCTTCTAGTGGGATTTTACAACATTTTCAAGAGGTTGTACCTTTCACTTCATCTCTACACGGTTTCTTTAACCTTTATAATCTTGTTTGTGCGATAGGTGCTACACATATCTTAACTGGTAAAAAACTAGAGGATGTGGTAGAGGTTGTAGATAATTTTGCTGGAGTAAGTGGTAGGATGGAACAGGTTTGTGAACTACCAAATGTTATAGTTGATTTTGCTCATACTCCAGATGGTATGCAACAAGTTTTAAATGCCCTAAGAGAGAAAGAGCTTTTAGTGGTGTTTGGTGCTGGTGGTGATAGAGATAGAGTGAAAAGACCTATGATGGGAAAAGTTGCTGCCTCTTTAGCTAAAAAGGTTTATATAACAAGTGATAACCCAAGATTTGAAGATCCACAAGCTATCGCTGATGATGTTATTAGTGGTATAGATGATATGACAAATATAGTTATCGAACTAAACAGAAAAAAAGCGATAGAGATGGCTCTTGATGATCAAGATGGTGAAGAGGTTGTTGTTATACTAGGTAAAGGTGACGAAGTGGAGCAAATCATCTATGATGAGAGATTCCCATTTGATGATAGGGAAGTTGTTAGAGAGTTATTGAATCTAAAATAACTCTCTATTAAAATTTATGAAAGTGGTATATTTAACTCTAAAACTTTATCAGTTTCATTGTTATCAAATAATCTAGCTGTTATATTTCTCTCACCAGTAGAATCGATAGTGATTGTAACTGTGTAATCATCATCTACTACGATTGTATCATCTAGGTTTGAGCTATACCAAGAGATATTTCTTAGAATCTCTTTATTGTTTACACCATCACTAAAATTACCCTCAGCTTTTAAAATAAAATCACCTGTTGAGTTTATATCTCTTGATACGATACTCCAAGAGTTATTTATATCTGTTAAACCAATTATATGTAGTTGAATGGTATCGTTAAATTCACCATAACTAGCTGTTATGTTGGCATCGCCAGAATTAGATACTGGTAAAGATGTTGAATAGTATTGATTCATAATCTCATAGTTTGAACTAACCCATTTTACACTGTTTGTAGCATCATCAGTTGTTGAATCTTTGAAGCTAACACTAGCGTGTAGTTTCATCTCATCAGTTGAGTAAATATCTGTTGGCTGATCCATCTTTTCATCTATACTTAGTTTATCTATATCGCTTGTGATACTTTGTGTCGTGTTATCACCACAAGCTATAAAAAATATGGTAGTTGTAGTTAGTAGTAGATTTTTAAAAAGTTTCATATTTATCCTTAGTATCTTACATTGAAACCAAAATAGGCTATGTTTGTATTTGATTCATATCTTACTTGTTGAGCGATTGTATCGATAGCTTCATAAGAGATACTTTTGTACTCATATCCAACTTCAAAATCAAAACTTTCACTCATTGGTATAAATAGACCTGTTGATAGATTAAATGAACCGTAGTAGAGTTTATCTTGTATCTCTCTATCTATTTTAAAATAACCAGAACCAAAACCAGCTTTTATAAATGGTAGTGCTTTGTAGTTAAGGTCAAATGCTTTTATAAGATTTAGGTCGAAACCAAATTTATCACCATCATATTTTGTACTAGGATCACTTGAAAAAATCTTTGAATTGTTTTTTATATAATCAAAAGAGATCTCAACAGCATAAGCTTCACGAACACCATAACCAACTTTAATCTTAGTAACAACACTAGATGTTTTAGCATCGACACCATTTGTGAAGCTCTCATCAACGATTCCAACACTTGAACCTACATAAACTTTAGGATCAGCAAACAAAGAGGTGATAAATAATAGTAATAGTATGATTTTTTTCAATTTTAAATTTCCCTAAATGTATAATTGTATTGATGCGATTATATCGAAAAAGTTGTTTGTTTCTTAAAATATTAAACTTATTTATTTTAATATATTTATATAATTAGATTTTTTGCTATAATTGCGAAAAAATTTAAGGACTATTCTTATGGGAATCCCTCAACCGGCATTTTATATCTTCAAATGTGAGCAATCTGCTCCTCCAGGTATGCCAAAACCATCATGTGTTACACCTCAAACTCAAGATCTTTTTCAGTATCTAGCTCAAAAGCTAATGCAAGAGGGAATTATGGGTACAGTTCAACCGATTCGTACTTCATGTATGAACAGATGTTCTTCAGGTCCAGTTATGTTAATTGAGCCGGGTCATACAATGTATACAGCTTTAACTAAAGAGAAGATAGATCGTATCGTTTCTGAACATCTTATCGGTGGTGATGTTGTTGAAGAGTTTGTAATTGATGCTGAACTATGGGATGAGGCTATCTCACCTAAAGAGATGCAAAAGCAGATGGGTAGATAGGAAAGTTTATGTTAATCGATATGCTTTATAGTAAAATTCATCGTGCTACTGTAACTGATGCTAACCTAAACTATGTTGGTTCTATAACAATAGATGAGGAACTTTTAGAAGCTTCAAAAATGAGAGTTGGACAAAAAGTTGAGATTCTAAATGTAAATAATGGTGAGCGTTTTACAACTTATATCATTTTAGGTGAGCGTGGTAAGCGTGATATCTGTCTAAATGGTGCGGCAGCAAGAAAAGTTCATCCAGGTGATAAAGTAATCATAGTAGCTTATGCGACTTATGATGAAAAAGAGCTTGAGAGTTATCAACCAAAAGTTGTTATCTTAGATGATGATAACAATATCGAACTAATAGCGGATCATATCTAAATTATGTTTGGTAATATGGGCGATATGGCTAAGATGCTTGAGGGGATGCAAGAGAATGCCTCTAAACTTCAAGCAGAGTTAGAATCTAAAACTTTTAGCGTAAAAGCTGGTGGTGGTATGGTTGAAGTTAGTATCGATGGAAAGGGTGAGGTTATCGATATAAATATTGATGATTCACTTATGGAAGATAAAGACTCACTTCAAATTTTACTAATTGGTGCTATGAACGATGCTTATAAAATGGTAAAACAAAATGAGCAAAATAGTGCTATGGGTATGCTCGGTAATATGGGTGGTATGAATCCTTTCGGAGCTAAATAGTTGCTCCGAGTATTACTTTTACTCAATTTTCTTTTTCTAAATCTTTATGCTTGTCAAGGTGGTTATGAATCTTGTAAGCAAAAGATTATAGATTCTTCAACTATTGTTGGTGATAATCTTGAGATTCCTATCTCCAAAACAAAAAGATTAATCTTTACACAAAATCTAAAAACTTTACAAAATAGTAAAATTATAAAAAAAGATCCTTTTTTATCTCTCTACTTGGTAAAAAATAAAAAATATTTTAGATACCCTTTTAGATTTAACATAAACTACTCGCTTGGTGTAGCATCTGTAAATAAAACAAAAGCAGTTGAGGGAATCGTTACAAAAAAACAGATTGGTTTAAATAGTTTTGCTAAGTTTAATACTAAAACTTCCTACCCAACTCTTCTAATCACAAGCTGTTGTTCCCTAGAGGGTGTTGTTACTCCAAAGGGTATAATTGAAAAAAGTTATCTAAAACATTTTTTATATTCAAAAAATAAAGATTATGGTGATATAGGTATAAGGGTTGTAAAAAAAGGTAGAAAAGTTGTAGTTTCTCAAAGTGACCCCTTTATGATAAAAAATAGATTTAAAAAGGGTGATACTATTTTAGAGTTTGATTCTAAAAAAGTTGGGAGTTTATCATCATTTATGAAAAAGATTCTTTTCTCTAAAGTTGGTAAAGAGTATAGAGTTAAAATTAAAAGAGATTCTAAAATCTTAAATCTAAATGTAGTAGTGGCTAAGAGGTATGGCGGTGGTTTTTTAAGTGATACTTTTTTAGAACAAAAAGGTATATATTTTGATAAAAACTTATATATTACAAAAATTGAAGATAGAGCTAAACACTACAATCTAAAAGTGGGCGATCATCTTTTAGAGAGTAATGATAGTTTAGTTAAAAATCAGGATTCACTAAGAGAACATATATCAAACTTTAAAGATTTTGCTTTACTTTTGTTTGAGAGAGATGGGTTTCAGTTTTTTATTAAGGTGTATAAAAATAGTGATACTTAATCAGTATTTAACTAGAGTATATATATAATTCCATACCAACATATAGGCACTAAAAGAATGCGAAATTTTGAGAAATTTTTACTAGATAATCTACCTGTATCAAAGAGTATCCACCCAACTTATGAAAAAGCACTCCATGAGATGCTTATAGCTGGTGGAAAGAGATTCCGACCTGCTCTTTTACTTGGTGTTGTATCTTCATACAATCCTCTAATGTTAGATGGAGCAAGAGAGGCAGCTTTAGCGATAGAGTTACTTCATACTTACTCTTTAATTCACGATGATTTACCAGCGATGGACGATTCCCCACTTCGTCGTGGCAAACCAACTTTACATGTTGTTTATGATGAGGTTACAGCTATCTTAGTTGGTGATGCTCTAAACACTTACTCTTTTGAGGTGTTGAGCAATGCCCCTTTTTCAGATTCTACAAGGGTAAAACTGATTCGTGAGTTAGCTACCAATGGTGGCTTAAACGGTATGGTTTTAGGTCAAGCAATCGACTGTTACTTTGAAAATAAGCCACTTAAAGTTGAAGATATTAAGATTCTTCATACAAATAAAACAGCAAAACTTATAGCTGCTTCACTTAAGATGGGAGCTATCATAGTTGGAAAAGATGATTTGGGTGATAAACTTTACGATTTTGGAATCAAATTAGGTTTACTTTTTCAGATTCAAGATGATATACTTGATGTTACACAAAGCACACAAGAGGCTGGAAAGCTTACAAATAATGATGAAGATAAAAATAGTTTTGTGACTATTT
>Ga0256837_1001142_pt1 | contig 18999 bp, 20 predicted proteins | sample 4562384metaG_FD_185976 | JGI IMG/M metagenome (GOLD analysis project Ga0256837, IMG submission 185976) | Hydrothermal vent microbial communities from Guaymas Basin, Mexico - 4561-384 | ecosystem: Environmental > Aquatic > Marine > Hydrothermal vents | place: Mexico: Guaymas Basin | collected...
TCTTCAAGTTCGGTAAGTTATCACCAAATGCAGCATCATACCACTCAGCAATAGTTACTGGTTTCCCTGGAGTTTTCTTAGATTCCCACATAGATTTAATAGTTTTAGTTTTAGCAGCATCTAAATACACATCACCCTTAGGATCAATATAGTTAACACACATATCAAACCAGAACTCATTTTCTTCCCAAACTTCACCAAGACCAGCTTTAATATGTGCTTCAAGTGTAGCACGGTTAGGGTTATTTGGTTTCCATCCAGCTTTTTCTAAAGCAACACGCATAACTGGTTGACGGAATGAAGTCCATCTTGCAGGCATAGTAGCTTCAGAATGCTGATCATGTCTCTCACCAGCTAAACCAACAGGAAGAATATAATCAACATACCAGTTAGTCTCAGACCAAGTTGGAGATAAGTTAAATGTAAGCTCCATTTTAGACTCATCTTTAATTGTTTCAATCCATCTGAATCCATCTGGGTTAATCCAAACTGGGTTATACATACGAGGAATCCAAACAGCTAATTTCTCAGCTACTTTTAGTCCTCTATCTTGCCATTTCTTTTGCCATTTTTTATCGGCAAGAAGGTGCGGTAATAAGTAAGACATCTCATAAGTAGACAGAGGCCATTCAGGCGGCCATGATAATTCGTTATAAACATCAATCTTAGGAATATTTGAACCACGTTTACCTTGACCAACAGTAGCAGAACCACCCTTACCAGCAACAGAAATAACATGCCAGTGGTGAAAGAATGTTCCACCTTTAGGACCAATTGCACCACGAAGACCAAGAGCTAAGTAACCAGTACGACCTGAAACCCAACCACCACGGTTACCAGCTGCAGCTGCACGCCAGAAGTATGAAGAGATTGACTCACCAGCCCATAAGAACATATCATATAATTCCTCTAGCTTATACGCAGGTACATGAGTTTCTTTAACAGCATAATCAAGTGTATATGGAGAATAAAGCTCTTTAAGCATATCTAGGAATGAATCAAAATCATCACCCTTAGGAACTTTAGCGATATAACCTTTTTCTACCATGAAATCAAGGTAGTTTTTATTATCCATCATAACTTCCCAGTTAAACCATTTTTTAACAAAAGCTTTATTTACTTTATCTTCTCTTAGCATTCTTTGAACTAAGTAAAGATATATAGCAGCTTCAGTACCTGGCCATGGAGCTATCCATAGATCAGCCATACCAGCTGAGTTAGACATACGAGGATCCATAACTACAAGTTTTGCACCTTTTTGTCTAGCATCAGCAATATGACCAGCTGCTTGTTGGAAGTAGTGACCAGCATCTGCAGCATGAGATGAGTTAAGGAAAACAAGTTTCGCATTAGCCCAATCTGGAGAAGTTCTATCATCATTTGCCCATTGAATAGTTGGAGTACGACCACCAGATGAACAAATATTTGTATGTGAATTGAAACAATCTTGACCTAGAGTGTGCCATACTTTACCAGTAAAGCCATTCTCATTTGGACGACCAACATGGAACATACATGATTTTTTAGATAACTCATCGTCACCCTTCATTGCATCATGCATTTTCTTACCAATAGTAGTCATTGCTTCATCCCATGTAGTACGAATCCACTTACCTTCACCACGAGCAGAACCTGGAGCTCTTTTTAGTGGAAATGGTATACGATCTGGATCATACATTTGAGATTGTGTAGCGTAACCTTTTGCACAGTTACGACCACGAGAACCTGGATGAAGAGGATTACCCATATACTTTTTAACAGTAAATGTTTTCTTATCAATCCAAGCAGTTAAACCACAAGATGCTTCACAGTTTGAACATGCAGTTGGAACAATTGCATAATCATTAACTTCGATACCATCTGGATTAGATTCACTTCTTACGCCGTGACGTTCTATACCACCACGTTTCCAGTCATTTCCATCTAACTCTTTAAAGTCAGACCATTCTTCCATTGGAGGATAGAACGATAATGAATCTGGAGTGTTTGTAAATTTAGAATCACTAATTGATTCAGCAATAGCATCAGTTGTAAATACACCTTTTGCTAATGTAGCACCTGCAACAGTAAATGCAGCGCCTTTTAAAAATGTTCTTCTACTTTCTAAATACATTAATATACTCTCCCTAACTCATTGGTAATAATTGTGGAATACTTAGCCATACATGTTTAACCATGAATAGACCCACTAGTGCTAAAATTGCAGCAAGTTTTAAAATGCTTACGCTTTTACTTGCTCTACTTAGAACTACTAGTAACATTGGTAATAGATAAGTTATCCATTGACCTAACCAAAACATAACTGTATATGGTCCGTCACCTTTGATGTATTCTAAGATCGCTGCAACTTCTTCTGCTTTCATTGGACCAAATACATATTCTGACATATAGATAATAAATGCCATTAAAGCCGATAAACCAAGGACAACACCCATTGATTTTTGTGCTTCATACTCTAACTTACTTCCACCAGCAAGAATCATAAATGCTGAACCAGAAAGTGTAGCTGCCAAAATCATCTGTGCAGACTCAGCTGGCATTTGCCATAATTCACGAGCTGTACATTGACTCATTAGTGCTGCTGTGTAAAGTGTAACAGGGATAGCTAAAATAGTTGTCCATAGTAGTACTTTATCATAAGCTGCATCATTTTTCTTCCATGCAAGAAATACTAATAGTGTTAATAAACCTAAGAAACCAGATGCCATAAATGAACCAATTGCAATTGCAGAAGTCCAGTTTGAATAAACAAATATATGCCACATTCTAAATGGTTGGTGTAAATCAGCTAGTGTAAATAAAAGGAAAATGTTAATAAAAACAAATGCAATTATCGCTACAGGTAGTCTCATGTTCTTAACTGACTCTGGATGTGTTCTTTGAAGTATAAATAACATAAAGATGATACCAGTACCAATACTCTTTGCCCACATATTCATAGTAACAAACCAAGGCCAAACAATACCTGGTAATGCTACATCTAAAGTTACTACAGCATTTGTTGCTGCTAAAATTTCATGTGCCATTAGTGGTGCCCTCCTACTGGAAGATTTTTAATTTCTCCGAACAAGTTATGTCCTTCGCCTCTATGAGATGCAAGTGGATTAAGATTCACATTACCACCACCAACATAGAAATGATGAGGATTAGTACCCTTCTCAGGTTTACGAACTTGTACATCAGATTGATTTGTTTGGATATATTTAGAGATGTTTGAAGTAGCATCATCTAAGTCACCAAAAATATTTGCTTGAACTGGACACGCAACAACACATGCAGGCATCATTGAAGAAGCGATACGGTGTGCACAAAATGTACATTTATCAGCAGTTTGAGTTTGTGGATCTATATAGATTGCTCCATAAGGACAAGCCATAACACAACCAGCACAACCAATACAACGCTCTTTATCAATATTTACAATACCATTATCTAAATAGTGAAGTGCTTGAACTGGACAGATTCTCTCACATGGTGCATTTTCACAGTGATTACATCTAAGAGGTGTAAATGTTCTCTTTGTTTCTGGGAAAGTTCCTACGTCTACATATTTAACACGCAGTCTCCATGTACTAAGTGGAACTTCATTTTCCACTTTACAGGCGATTTCACACCCTTTACATCCCATACACAGATGTAAATCAACTAGGAAGCCTAATTGCATATATTCTCCTTTGTAGCCATTTTATGGCAAATGTTAAGATTTATAACTATAGCTAATTATTAAAAAAAGAAATGCTTATCAATTACAAAACAAGCTTTCTTATTGCTTGAATAATACACCTTTGAAGCTTAAATCTATTATAAATATGTGATAACTTTGTAATAATTTTATCTCTTGGGAATATTTATAACTTTTAGTAAAAAGTTACTATATTTTATTAAAAAATTTATTTTGATTTTATTTATGTGGGTTTAATTTTGAAATTTATTTTATTTTGATTTAAAGAAGTAGAAAATAAAATATTTCCTACTTCGTATACTTATACAGAAAGTTTCAGCTTTCTACTCGTCCTCATCCTCATCTTCATCTTCATCACCCATCTCGGCAGCTTCTGCTAAACAAGCTTGTCCTTCAGAGAATTTTTCAACATGAGCACCATGTTTAAAAGTAAGTTCACCACCCATTTTACCCTGAGATAAAATTCCTGCACTTAAAACTGCCAGTAAAATAATTGCAAAAAGTTCAATTTTAAACATTTTTTTATAGCAACCAAACATTTTAATCAGTGCTACTACTACCATTGCAATTGCTAAATATTGACCTAGTTTAGCATGTTCAACTAAAAGAGTTTTTGCATCTGAAGATAAAAATTCAAAAACTACTTTTGCATCATTTTTACCTGTAAAGTAAGCTACTACTACAAATATTGCAGCAAAAAGCAAAAATCTTGAAGTGATTTTTGACATCATTTCTGATGGTTTAAAAAGGTATAAGAGACCTAAAACTAAAGAGATTATTGGTAAAGATATCGCGAAATGCGCGGCTGCTGGATGTAACATATGTTAAAACCTTATATTAAATTTGATAAAGAATTTTACACTTAAAAACATAATTTTTTCTTATGAATTAAAACTAGGTTGAATTTTAAAAGAACATGTCATCATCAAAACTATCATCTGCCTCTTCAGACTCTTTATTAATTTTATCATTTAACTCAATTATAAAACATGCACCTATACTAAAGCCTTGTGAATCTGTATAATTTGAAACTCTTAATTTTGCATTATGATGTTCTTCAACTATCATTTTAGACATATATAGACCAAGACCACTGCCATTTTTTTCATCCTTAGTTGAAAAATATGGATCAAATATTTTATCTATAATATCTTCAGAGATACCACCACCATTGTCACATATTTCTAAAATAACTCCACCTTGAGTATTTCGAGTACTAATCTTAATCTTCGCATCTTTTATATTTCGTTCCACAAAGTTATCTTGCGCATTTTTTAATATATTTAAAAATACTTGTACAAGTTCATTTGTAAACATCTCAATATCTTTAGCTAAATCATAATCTTCATCAATCTCTATACCTTTTAATACTAAATCTTGTCGCACAATCGTTAGAGCAGTTTCAATAGGTATATTTATATTTGAGATATAATGCTTTTTATTAGGTTTATAAAAATTTCTAAAATCATCAATAGTTGCTGTTAGCCCTTTAACAAAACCATCTATGGAATTTAAACTATTTAAAAAATAGTTATAACAAAGTTTGGCATCTTCATCCTTACTTAAATCAAAAGTACCCAACTCTATTTGAAGTTTCATATCTATTGCTGTAGCAGAGATTGCTCCGAGTGGTTGTCTCCACTGATGAGCTATCATACTTATCATCTCACCCATTTGTGCCAAACGACTTTGATGTAGTATCTGTTTATCTTTATGGCGTGAATTTTTAACTTCTTCTTCTACTTTATATTCTAAAGTAGAGTTTAGTTCTGAAAGTTTCATTTGAATCAATTTTCTATCTGTAATATCTAAAATTGTCCCTATTGATTTTAAAATATTTCCATCTTCATCATAAAAGTTATTACATCTCTCTTCTATATACTTTATTTGAGAGTTATCTAACACAATTCTGTGTTCAATAAAATAACTTGTCTTATTTTGTATAGATTCTTGATATGCTTTGCTAACTTTTTCTTTATCTTCTGTATGAACAAAAGAGATAAAAGATTCAAATGAAACTTTAAAACTATTTTTATCAGTACCAAATATCATATGAACACCATCAGTCCATGACAAAGTATTTAACCTATGGTCAAATATCCAAACCCCTATCCCAGCTATTTCTTGTCCCAAATTAAAGTTATCTTGAGTTTCTTGTAAATTTTTATTATATCTATTCAACTCTCTTTGACGATATATACCAAAAAGTATCATAACTATAAAAAATATAGCTACTATAATAGCTAAAGTATAGTCAGTATGTTTTTTATACTCAACACTTATCCATCTATTATATATATCTTGGGTTTCTTTTTCCTTAATACTGGATATTGCCTTGTTTATTATATTTAGAAGTATAATATCATCATTTCTTACACCCATTCCAGCATCTAAACCATCACCAATTTTTCCAGAAATTTTTAGATTGTTACTATTGTAACGCTGTATCTCATAGGCTATAGATGCCAAATCACCAATCATTGCATATATTTTTCCATCGGACAACGCTTGTAAACCATCTTTGTTAGCATTAAATTCTATTAAGTTTATATTTGGATACATTTTTTTTAAAAGTTCTATATATGAATAACCTTTTGCTACACCTAATTTTTTATCAAGTATATTTTTTATATCATTGATGTATAGCTCACTATTTTGTGTAGCCATCACTAATGGTGTAGAAAAAATATAATTTGTAAAGTTTAAATACTCTGTCCTACTTGGTGTCTTCGTGGCTATTGGTAGTAAGTCGCACTTTCTTTCTTTTATATATGCTAAAGATTGTTCCCAATTATTTGTAGAAACTAAATCAAACTTAATACCAGTTAAATTTGATACAAGTTTTAAATAATCAGCACCCATGCCAATATATTTACCCTTACTAATTTTACTATATGGAAGTGCATTAGGGATGACACAAATTTTTACACTCTCTTTATTTTTTATATACTCTTTTTCTTCCATATTCATTATTGAAGATACACTATTAGGATTGCTAAATACATATTCAGATATTCCAACTTCGTCTTTTTTATACTCCAATAAACCCATTACATTGTAAATATCATACAATCTTTGTATCTTGTGCAAATCTATATTTCCAAGTTCTTTTGTTTTATAATATGCAAGTTCTTTAAGTTTTTTTGCTTCATATAACAAGGCTTTTTTAGATTTATTTTGAGTGTTATACTTTTTCAAAATAATATCTACACTCTCCTCTATATGATCAAAAGCGTAACGCCAACCCTTTAAAGAAGCATCTCTAAAATCTATAACACGCTGCTTATGATTTTCAACTTCATCTTCACTTGTAAATAATATATCAGCGTAAAAATCAAAAGCATGATTTTTAGGATCAAATATTTTATACTTAAGACCTCTCTCTTCAAGTAAGAAAGGTTCATTTGAAATATATGAAGCCATTAGGTCTGTCTTGTGATTTATTAGATCTTCAATATTAAAACTATGTTGAATCTTCTTAATAAGAGATATATTGACATTTTCATGCTTCATCATTGCGGTTAATGCTGCTGTAACTGCTGCATCATTTGTTGTCATAATTTTTTTATATCTAAAGTCTTTAAAAGTTTTAATATCTGAATCTTGCATCGTAAGTAATACTAATGGTGATGATTGAAAAATTGAAGCTAAAAGTTTTATCTTAGCCCCAGATGCTTTATCTATTATAAGTGATGAACGACCTATTGCATAAGTGTTTTTGTTTTTTAGAACTTCTTGTGTAGTGTTAATACCTTGTTTATATGGTTTAAACTCAACATCAAGCCCTACATCTTTATAAAAGCCTTTCTCTTTTGCTATATAGTAACCAGCAAACTGAAATTGATCTAACCATAAAAACTGAAGATATACTTTTTGAGTCTCTTTTGCATTTAAAGAAAGTATAAAAAATGATAAAATTAAAATTATATATTTTAGCCGTTTCATAGCCAAATATTAGCAGAAACAACTTTACTATATATTAATAGTATTATAATATTTAATGATATTTTAGAGACATTTACTTGCTAAGTCTAACCCTTACTGACTGTTCATGAGCTGTCAGTCCTTCAGTATTTGCGATTAAAGCACACTCTTCACCAATCTCGTTAATTGCATTTTTAGAAAAAGATATAATCGATGTCTTTTTCATAAAGTTTTCAACTCCAAGTGGTGAGTAAAACTTAGCTGTTCCACCAGTTGGAAGAGTATGATTTGGTCCAGCTACATAATCACCAATTGCTTCAGGAGTATTATGACCTAAGAAGATTGCTCCAGCATGTTTAATAAATGGTAGATATTCAAAAGCATTATCAGTTGCAACCTCTAAATGCTCTGGTGCAATATCGTTCATAAGTTTTATAGCTTCATCCATATCAGTTGTTACTATAATAGCTCCACGCTCCTCAATACTTTTTCTAGCAATCTCTTGACGAGGTAGTTTAACTAACCAATTTTCAAGTTCAACTTTCACCTCATCTGCTAGTTTTTGTGATGGAGTTATTAAAATAGAACTTGCCATCTCATCATGTTCAGCCTGAGAAAGTAAATCTATAGCTAAGTGAGAAGCATTTGCACTATCATCAGCAAGTATTCCTATCTCTGATGGTCCAGCAATCATATCGATATTTACTTCCCCAAAAACCATCTTTTTAGCAGTAGCTACAAAGATATTTCCTGGCCCTGTTATAACATCAACTTTAGGAATATTTTCAGTCCCATAAGCCATAGCAGCAATTGCTGATGCTCCACCAACTTTATAAACTTTGCTTACTCCACATAGATGACAAGCAGCAAGAAGTAACTCATTTGGCTCATTATCTGGCGTTGGAGTACAAACTACAATATTCTCAACTCCAGCAACTTGTGCTGGAATAACATTCATAAGAAGCGATGATGGATATGCAGCTTTTCCACCAGGTATGTAAAGCCCTGCGCTATCAACTGCTGTAACTTTTTGACCTAATATTGTTCCATTATCTTCAGTATCAAACCAAGATTTTGGCTTTTGCTTTTCATGATATACTTTAATTCTATCATACGCTACATGTAGAGCATCTAGAAGTTTTTTATCTATATTTTTATATGCTTTTTCCATAGCCTCTGTAGATATTTTTAAATCTTCATCAGATTCAGGTGTCCAGTTATCAAATTTTGATATATGTTGCTTTAGTGCTTTATTTTTATTTTCTTTAATCTCATTTATAATATTTCCAACAATAGAACTAACCGTAGCTATATCCATCTTTCCACGTTGTAATAGTTCTTGAAATTCTACTTTAAAATTACTACTTTTTGAGTTTGTAAAAATCATTTTTTTCCTTTATGCTTATAGCTTTAAATTCTTCTTTTACTTGAGCAAATGCTTGTAGTACATTTTTAGCACCATAAGCTCCCATTAGTGGTTCAAACATTGGTGTACCATCTGGTTTTAAAAACCACATAGCTGGAGTACCTGGTCTCCATAGTTCTCTTGGCATATAATCATTTTCATCGCTATAAGCTATAACAGATACAAAGTTGTCATTTAAATCTTTTATAACCTGTGCATCTTGAAATGTAGTTTGTTCTAAGATAACACAATACTTACATGAATGTCTTGATGATACAAAAAATATTGGTTTATTAACTTTCTTTGCTCTCTCTATGGCAGATTTAAAATTTTTCTCCCATTTTATTTCTGAAGAAAAAGCAGAACTAACAAGTATTAATATTAGAATAATGTTTTTAAACATACTTTTTTACCTTTTTTAATAATTCTTTTGTACATTCTAATGCACTTTTATTCGTTACATCTATAACTATATCTGCTAAAGCTTTATACTCTGGAAGTCTTTCATTGTATAGTTCTTCTGCTTTTTGTAAATCTGCTAATAGTGGTCTTTTCTTAAGCTTCTTAGCTGCATTTGGGTGTGCTTTAATTCGTTTTATAATTTTATCAAAAGGGCTATCTAACAATACTACAATCCCAATATCTTTTATATTTTTTTGCTTATAAAATCCACCACCAGTTGAGATAAGAGTATTTTTCACACTCTTTTGTAACCAATTAGCTACTTTTTTCTCTAATGCACGGAAATGCGCTTCACCATCTTCAACAAAAACTTTTTTAATTGTTTTGTTTTCCATACTCTCAATCAAATCATCAGTATCAATAGCTATATAATCAGAATTTTTAACAACTTCACGAGCTACACTACCCTTGCCTACACCCATAAAACCGATAAGTATTATATTTTTCATATTATTCTATACCCTCTACTGAAATATTAAAAGTAGACATATCGAAGTCTGGTTTTGTTTTTCTCACTCTTCTATAAATCAGTACTGGCTGTATAATATTGTATTCCAAAATTAACATACTCAATATAAATGTTGATGCAAAAATAGGTAAAATATTTGGCATATAATATGAAAACATAAAACCTACCAATGATACTACAAAAAGCCAAAATTGAACTTTTGAAAGTTTTTTATTTATCATCTCATTCATAGTTGGTATAGACATATAACCCATAGCATTTAGATGAAACCATACTAAAAAAGGAACAATTTTATAGAGCATACCTATCATTATAGAGAGTATAAAACCACCACCTATAAGTATAGAGACCATTGATACATATTCATCATAATAAAACTCATTAATAGCCCACGAAAATGTACCAAGTGTCATAAATATAGTTGCTGTACGCCAATAGTACACAGTTACATCTGAAATTGGTCTTCGTCGTTTATTTAGTTTTATCCATACAGTTGTAACAAATGCCCAAAAGAAATTTGCTACCCATACTTTTGCTAATACTGGATAAAATTCAAAAATATTTAGAGTTAGCCACAAAAAAAGTCCAATAGTAATAAGCCATACTACCTTTTTTTTACAAAACTGTTTAAACCTTGGAGCTACATAAAACATAGGTAAGATATGAAAAGATACACCAATTATTAAAATTCCTGCAAAACCAAATATTGCCCAAACACTATGTATATTTGCTAAAAGTAAATGTATAGATGAAAAATTACCCGTACCGTAAGACGCAAGTAGGTGCATACCCATAAGTACAATTACAAAGGCAAAAAACAATGAAGTTATAATTGCTCTTACGCTTGCTGTAATATTTACAACTTTTTTTAAAGCTATTAACATTGAAATTATCATAATCATAAAACCAATACCAAGTAGTAATGATGCTGAAAATATCAATGGTTTTATAGCAAATAAAAGCCCAAATATCATAAACAATGTTCCAAATACTAAGGATATATGTGAAATTTTGGCTACTGTTTCAACTTTTGGTACAGATACACCAGCCAATACTGGAAGCATCTGAGTTAATGCACCAAGCATTACAAAACCTAAAAAACCAATAGTGATGGCATGAGTAACTGCTATTGATTCTATGGAGTAACGAGAGCTTAGCATAAATGAATCAGAAAAAAATATTAATATACCTGCTAACACTCCAAACAATGGTGCAGTTAAAAAAAATCTAAGTGGTGCTGATATCTCAGGGGCTTGATCTGCTGATAAACCGTTTAAATCCAAACTATTTTCCTACTTCTCTAACACCATTGAGTCCATCATATCTACGATACGATCAGACTCTGCTGAAAGATGTTGTTGAGCCATAGTGTAAAGCATCTGTTCCTCTTTCATATTGTGTTGTTGCATTAATATCATAAGAGTTTCAGAGTTTCCAAAAAATTTGTCTTTATCTTTTGCCTCAATTGCTACAGCCATCTCTTTTATAAGATTTCTCATCTGCACATGTTCTTGTCTCATCATCTCTGTTGGTCCAGCTACCATTCCTGTTTTTTGTTCAAATTCTGGGAACATTATGCGTTCTTCCATTTGAAAGTGCCTTTCAGTAGAATCTGCAAAAGTTTCATAAGCATCTTTAGCATTGTCTATAGAGTCTGCAACTGCATCTTCCATCTTTGCAAACAATTCATCGCAAGATGCATGATCTGTACTTAAATACTCTTTTATATTAGCCATAAATATACCTTTATTAAAATTATTTTTGTATTATATATAAATAAGATAAATTTTTGGTTATTTGTGCTCAACAATTACACTCTACATTGTTATTTAAACAGCTTTTTACTATAATATCTTTTTTAAATTTAATTATAAAATATAGGATACTTAATGAAAAATAAAAAGTTTATAACTCTTGGCTTTGTTTCTGTAGCCTTAGTAGCTTTTACACTACTATCAACAAATTTATTTGCCCAAGCTAGAGATACAAAAGAAGCAAAGATACAAAGAGAGACTTCAAGACTTGAAGCTTTAGCTAAATTTACAAAAGTTATTAGCATTGTGGAACAATATAATGTAGATGAAGTTAGTATTGAAGAGTTGATGGACAAAGCTCTTGAAGGTATGATGTCAAACCTTGATGCACACTCAAACTACTTAAAAACAAAAGATTTTAAAAACTTAAAAGTTCAAACTGATGGGGAGTTTGGTGGACTAGGTATAACTGTTGGTATAAAAGATGGAGCATTAACAGTTATAGCACCTATTGAGGGTACACCTGCTGACAAAGCTGGACTTAAATCTGGAGATATTATTTTAAAGATAGATGATGAGTCTACACTAAATATGACTATTGATGAAGCTGTATCTATTATGCGTGGTAAAGTTGGTGACCCAATTGATGTAACAATTGTTAGAGAGGGGGAGGCTAAACCACTAAAGATTCATATTATCAGAGGTATTATTACTATCGAGTCTGTTTATGCAAAAAGTATTGGTGAAGATATACAATATATCCGTGTTACAAGTTTTGATAAAAAAGTTGTAAAAGATGTAAGCGATGCTATAAAAAAGAGAAAAAGTACTACAAAAGGGATTATCTTAGATTTAAGAAATAATCCTGGTGGACTTCTAACTCAGGCTGTAGGACTTGTAGATATCTTTGTAGATAGTGGTAAAATAGTATCTCAAAAAGGCAGACATGAAAGTGATGCTGAAACTTACTCTGCTAAATCTTCAAATACACTTACAACAGTTCCATTGGTAATCTTAGTAAATGGTGGTTCTGCGTCAGCTTCTGAGATTGTTTCAGGTGCATTGCAAGATCATAAACGTGGAATAGTAGTTGGTCAAAACACTTTTGGAAAAGGTAGCGTTCAAGTTATTCTTCCAATTACAGAAGATGAAGCTATTAAACTTACTATTGCTAGATACTACCTACCAAGTGGTCGTACCATTCAAGCGGTTGGTGTTAAGCCAGATATAGAAGTACTTCCAGGTGAAGTTAAAACTCGTACAAATGAGTTTGCACTAAAAGAGGCTGATCTAAAAAAACACTTAGAAGAAGAGTTACAAAAAGTTGATGCTAAAGATTCAAATTCAACAAAAGTTGAAGATAAAGAAGAGTCTAAATTTATAATAACACCAGAACAAATGAAAAAAGATATGCAACTAAAAGAAGCTGCAAATATCTTAAAAGCACTTATAATTACAAAAGGAAAATAGTATGGAAAAACGTGAACTACTTTATGAAGGAAAGGCAAAAAGGCTTTTCTTAACTGATGATAAAGATCTTGTAATCTCAGAGTTTAAAGATGATTTAACAGCATTTAATGGTGAAAAGAAATCTTCTGAAGCTGGCAAAGGTGCACTTAACAATAAAATAAGTACTGAGCTTTTTAAACTTTTAGAAGAAAATGGAATTCAAACTCACTTTGTTGAGATGTTAGATGATAATCACATGCTTCATAAAAAAGTTGATGTTATACTAATTGAAGTTATTGTTAGAAATATAGCTACTGGTTCACTAAGCCGTAACTTAGGTATAGAAGATGGTAAAGTTCTTCCTTTTACATTAGTTGAATTTGACTACAAAGATGATGACTTAGGTGATCCAAAACTAAATGATCAACATGCACTTATACTAGGTCTAGTTGATTATCAAGATGAGTTAGATAAACTTCGTCGTATGGCTCGTCAAGTAAATGATGTACTTAAACCATATTTTGCAAAATTAGGTCTTAATTTAGTTGATTTTAAATTAGAGTTTGGAAAAGATTCTAATGGTAACATCATCTTAGTAGATGAGATAAGTCCTGATAACTGTCGTTTCTGGGATATGCAGAGCGGAGAAAAGATGGATAAAGATAGATTCCGTCAAGGTCTTGGTGGGCTTACGGTAGCTTATGAGCAAGTATTAAATAGAATATTAGGAAAATAAATGAAAGCAATAGTAAATGTATCTTTAAAAGCAGGCGTATTAGATTCTCAAGGTAAAGCTGTTCATCATGCTCTTGATTCACTTCACTTCTCAGGTGTCAAGGATGTAAGAGTTGGAAAACAAATAGTTTTACAACTTAGTGAAACAGATAAAGAAAAAGCTATGAAAGATGTTACTCAAATGTGTGAAGATTTACTAGCAAATACAGTAATAGAAGATTACGAGATAGAGTTAGTATAATGATAGTAAGTATACTTCAATTTCCAGGTACAAACTGTGAGTATGATACGCAGCATGCCTTTGAAAAGCTTGGTGCTAAAACAGAAATAATTTGGCATAAAAACGAAACTATACCAAATGACACTGACCTACTTGTTGTAGCTGGTGGTTTCTCTTATGGTGATTATCTAAGAAGTGGTGCTATTGCTAAGTTTTCACCAGTAATGAAAGCTGTTAAAACTTTTGCAGACAATGGTGGGAAAGTTTTAGGTATTTGTAACGGTTTTCAAGTTTTAACTGAGGCTGGTTTACTTCCTGGAGCATTAAAAAGAAATGATGGACTACACTTTATATCTAAACATCATAATCTAAAAGTTATTAACAATGATAATATCTTCTTAGAAGAGTTAAACAATGGTGATGTTGTAAATATTCCTATTGCTCATCATGATGGAAACTACTTTATAGATCCAGAAGGATTAAAAGAGTTAGAAGAAAACAATCAAATACTTTTAAAATATACAGATGAAAATGGCGAGATTAAAAATCCAAATGGTTCAGTAGAATCAATTGCTGGTGTTTGTAATAAAGCTAAAAATGTATTTGGTCTTATGCCTCATCCTGAGCGTGCTATGGAATCTATACTTGGAAGCGATGATGGTATTAAAATGCTACAAGGGTTTATTAAAGCATAATGAAATTTTTCATCATATGGTTATTATTTTTAAGCAACATTTTTGCTAATGAACTTGACAATAATACAAGCTTTAATGATGAAAACAGCTCACAAATAGAAAAAAATCAACTAACTCAAGAGGAGCTAGATAAACTTCCAAAAGTTTTATATCTAAGCTATAAAAACTATCCAAAAAGAGTTTTAAAGGGTGAGATATTTACAGTAACCATAAAAACTTTATCTACTGTAAAAGATTTTACTGATGTAACTTATGAACTATCAAACTCACAAGGATTAAAACTTTTAAGTGAATATCCATCAAGAGATATGGATGCTCGTTACTATTATGAAACATTTTATTTTCTAGTAACTTCAAGAGTTGCTAGACTTCCAGACATAGAAGCTACACTACTAAACTACAATGAAGATCAATTTAAAAAAACAACACTAATTGGTGAAAAGCTCAATGTTGTAACATTAAATCCTAAAAAAGATTTCGCAAATATAATTGCTGATAATTTTGAGTTGCAAGAGTATAAAACTACATCTTACGATCAAAATAATAATATCGTAGTTTTTACAGCAACTGCTACAAACTGTGATATAGCTGCTTTTAAATTTTCAAATGTTGTAAAACAGGGTGCTGAATCAATAATAGAATCTTACTATGATTCTAAAATAACATACTATGCAGTTATAGATAAAGAGATAAAAACTTTCTCATTTTCATACTTTAATCTTAAACTAAATAGATTTATAAATGTAGATATACCAATAATTGTAAGTGATGACAGCGTAACTACTCAAAGTGATTTAAAACCAAAAGATCAGTCACATGAACTACTTAAAATGCAAATTGCCGCTGGAGTTGCTTTTGTTGGATTTATAGTTATTTTATGGCGTAGAAAGTATATATATTTAATTTTCATACTTATTCCTTTAGCATATATTGCATATATTGGTGTACCATCAAAAGAGGTATGTATTAAAGAGGGCTCAGACATACATCTTTTACCAGTACATAATGGTACTATTTTTGAGACAACTCCAAGTGTCTACCATCTACAAAAAGAGGGTGAAGCAAAAGATTTTACTAAGGTAAAACTAAAAAATGAAAAAATAGGCTGGGTGAAAAATGAAGATATTTGCTCGAATTAGTTGGCTTTATGCTACTATAGTTATCTTTATATCATTAGCTATTATGATATTAATTTTTCATATTGTTCCAAAACCATATAGTAGAAAAATATCATCTTGGATGATTAGAATCCTAATCTTCTTTTCAACTGAAGTAGAGGGTAAAGAGGATCCAAATGCAAATATGTTTTTACTAAATCATCAAAGTGATTTGGATATTGCAGTTATGGAGACAGTAAGCAAAAGAGACTTAGCATGGGTTGCTAAAAAAGAACTATTTGATATACCATTTTATGGTCTAGCACTGAAACTACCTCAAGATATAGCAGTTGAGCGTGAGAGTAAAACTTCACTTGTAAAACTACTTCGAGATGCAAAAAGAGTAGTTGACGCTGGACGAGTTATGACTATGTTTCCAGAGGGTACTCGCTCTAGCAAAGGTAAAATGTTACCATTTAAAGCTGGAGCAAAGATAGTAGCTGATAAGTACAAGTTTGTAGTACAACCAGTAGTTTTGATGCAAACAGCAAAATACTACAACATAAAAAATTTCTACTATAAACCTGGAAAGATAAAGGTAATATTTCTTGATTCATTTATAGCAGATAAAAGTGATCCAGATTGGTTGAAAAATCTGCGTATAAAAATGCAAAAGGTGTATGACGATGAGTTGGCAAACAATCCTAGCCATAGGTAGCGGTGGTTTTATTGGTGCTGTTTTACGCGCTTACTTCAATGGACTCATAAACCATAAACTACCACATGCCCTACCTTTTGGAACTCTTGGAGTAAACCTAGTTGGTAGTTTTATTATGGGTGTACTTATAGCCTATTTTATGTATAGTAATTTTTCTATACATACAAAATCTTTTTTATCAACTGGTATCTTAGGAGCGCTTACTACTTACTCCACATTTGCTATTGAGAGTTTTTTACTATTTGAAGGTGGAAGCATAACACTTGCACTTGTAAATATGTCGTTAAATGTTTTTGGGAGTGTTATAATGGCTGGAATGGGTTATACTTTAGTAAATAATATCTTTAAATCATAATAACTTCATCAGCACACCATCTTGCTAATTCTAAATCATGAGTAATTAATAACATCCCCATAGTATCCAAATTTTTCATAAGCATTGACATAACTTCAAGCTGTATAACATTATCGAGTGCTGATGTTGGTTCATCTAAAAGTAAAAGTTCTGGTTCCATCAACATTGCACGAAGTATAGATGCGCGTTGAAGTTGTCCACCTGAAAGTTCATGAGGTAGTTTTAGAAGCAAATCATATTCAAGATTTATACTTTGTAAATAATGTTGTAATTTATCTAATGGAGCTACATCTTTGATTTGGTTTAGTACTGAGTATGATGGATGAAAAGAGCTATATGGGTCTTGAAAAACTTCAGATGATTTGCTAGATTTGATTGTACCAGATATAGGTTTTAGGTTTGAGAGTATGAGTTCAAAAAGTGTACTTTTTCCAGCACCACTAGCACCAACAATAGCTTTTACTTCACCTTTTTTCAAATTTATAGATAAATCTTTAAAAAGTAAACTCTCTTTTGTGTATCCAAAAGAGAGCTTTTTTACTTCTAAGATATTATCCAAAAACTAGCTCTTATTGATTGATAGGTATATTTTTGATAGTTCTTTATAAAGTGCATCTGGTTTTAAATCTTCATTTTGCTCCCAGATTCTTTTCATAACTACATTATCTTCTTCACCAGCCCAGACTTTAATGTATGAACCATCTTTATAACCATTGTCTTGACGAAACTGATTTAAAATATTTTTACCAACATATAGTTTATATAGTGAATTTAAATCAAGTCCACTCATAATTACTAAATCAAAAAAATCTGAGATTAGTTGTTCAAGATCTAATTTCTCTTTACTTAACACTAAACACATAATATCTTCAACTTTTGCAATAACTTCATCTTGAGAAGCAAACACACTGCTACTAACATCTATCTTAGAAAAACTTTCTAGTTGTGATACATCAATAGCTAAATCTTCAACTTGACCTTTTAAGTTTTTTGAGTAATCCTCAATAGCTAAAGAGATAATAAAGTGCCAAACATCAATAACTTCTATTTGAAGATTATCCCAATCTGCTTCAGCAGACAAATCTTTCCAATGTTTCCAAGTAAAACTGTCTATCATCTCTGCACATTCCATATATATACAGCGTCTCCAGTTTATAATATTTCCTGTTTTTGTTACACCATTTGTCCAATTTTCACCATTAGTTGCATTATTTAGTGAATCTTGAAGTTGCATCATCAAAAGTATTTTGTCCATAGTAATAATTCTCTTTATGTTTAATTAATGTATTGTACCAAAGTATGATAAAATACTCTAATGAAAAAAATTAATTGTAGAAGATGTGAATATTATTTTGTTACATGGAAACCAAAGCAACCACATGGTTGTAAAGCATATGGTTTTAAATCTCCACAAATACCATCACTTGTAGTTTTTCAAAGCTCTGGTAGTGATTGTTCTATGTTTAAAGCAAAGACTCCTGCCAAATAATTTTTTTGCCAAAACCAAGTTTATTATCAGTCATTTTAAAATAGTTTATTTTAATTTGCCAAAGTGTAGGATTCATAGCTAGTGCATATGGAAAATGTTTAAAATATAACTTTTTGAGAGCCTTATCTTCTAAAACAATAAACTCACCACGAAACTGTACACCCTGAATCTTCCCAACTATTTTAGTCTCTAGCACTACTGTTCCTGCAATATTTTTATTTATTTTTATATGCTCTACATGTAGAGTATCATCAGAACTTGCAACTACAAAAGAGTTTAACTCTTTGTCGTATACATAAAAAAGATTACAAGAGCTAATCTCATCCCCTCTACATGTAGAGAGGCTCATAACATGATGTTCTTGTAAAAATTGATTTATTTTTTCTAAATCATTACTCATAGAAAATTTTTAAATAATATATTTTCCAAATCTGATGAATTTTTTATATCTCTTTTTTCAAGCATCATTGGAGCTATATCATCACGCATCATGGTGTCATACATCTCTTGTGGACTTGTCATATTGTAATAACTTTTTAAAAACT
>Ga0256837_1001145_pt1 | contig 18974 bp, 14 predicted proteins | sample 4562384metaG_FD_185976 | JGI IMG/M metagenome (GOLD analysis project Ga0256837, IMG submission 185976) | Hydrothermal vent microbial communities from Guaymas Basin, Mexico - 4561-384 | ecosystem: Environmental > Aquatic > Marine > Hydrothermal vents | place: Mexico: Guaymas Basin | collected...
TTGATATCTATTGAATTTAATTTAACATCAAGCTTAGATTCTAAGGAATCAAATCTAGTGTCTAAGTTTGTCTCTATTGAATTTATTTTTTCATTAAGAGTATCAACTTTTGTATCTAAGATATTGACTTTTTGTGAAGTGACAATATCGTTTGCTAATACTAAAGATGATGTTGTAAGCATAGCTACAAGAAGTAGATTATAGTTCATTATATTTCCTTAGATAAAGCACTATAAAATGCTTTTATATATTTAGTTATTAAAATTACAGGAGCAAAAATTATTCCAACTCTATAGAATTACTCTCTGAATTTTCTTCATCATCATTTTTTTCCTCTTTAGGACAACGAGAAATAGAAGCAACTTCATCACCTTTTACTATATAAACACCAGATGTATTTCTGCTAGATTTTGAGATAGTTTGCATATCAACTCTAATCATTTTTCCAGCTTTTGTAAGTGCCATCATATCCATAGATTCATCTACCATTAAACAACCAACGATATTTTTACCAGTTTTAGCTGTCATCTTCATAGCAATAACACCAGAACCACCACGGTTTGTAAGTCTATACTCACCAGCTTCTGTCCTTTTGCCAATACCTTTTTCAGCAACTACAAGAATCTCTTGCTCATCATTAGCGATGATATTTGCATCAACAACTACATCACCCTCATGTTTAAATTTGATACCTCTAACACCACGAGTGCTACGACCCTGCTCACGAGTTTTTTCTATCTCAAATTTAATACATTGAGCAAATTTTGTAACAATAAATAGATATTTAATATTTTTATTTGCAATTTTTGCTGTGATTAATGCATCATCTTCATCAAGAACAATGGCTCTTACCCCATTACTTCTAATATTTGAAAATTCACTTAGATTTGTTCTTTTTACAACACCATTTTGAGTGAAAAATACAAGACCTTTATCTTCGCTAAAGTCTGTTGTTGGAATCACTGAACGGATTTTTTCATCAGCTACTAGGTTTACAAGATTTACTACTGCTTTACCTTTTGCTATACGACTTCCTTCAGGAATACGGTAAACTTTAAGCCAATGAAGTTGTCCACGATCAGTTACAAAAAGTAGGGTATCGTGAGTATTACAAGTGAAGAAATTTTCTATGAAATCATCTTCATATGTAGTAACAGCAGTTTTACCCTTACCACCTCTTTTTTGTTTTTCATAGCTAGCTAGAGGAACTCTTTTGATATAACCACGGTGAGTAATTGTAACTACCATCGGTTCATTAGGGATTAAATCTTCAATATCAATATCATCATAATCATCTTCAATCTCTGTTCTTCTACCCTCTGTATATGTAGCTGAAATTTCATTTAATTCATCAGCGATGATTCCATGTAAAATCTCTTCACTTTTAAGGATAGATTCTAAATAGTTTATCTCTTTTACAAGTTCAGCTAATTCCTCTTCAATTTTTTTGATTTGTAAACCAGTTAATCTTCCAAGTCTCATAGCAACGATACTTGTTGCTTGAATTTCACTAAACTCATAGTTAGATATTAGATTATTTTTAGCATCCTCTTCATCTTCTGAAGCACGGATAGTTTTAATAACTTTATCAATTATATCTATCGCTTTTTTAAGACCCTCTAAGATGTGGGCTCTAGCTTTTGCTTTTTCTAAATCAAAAATTGTACGACGGATGATTACAGTTTTACGGTGATTGATAAAATGTTTTAAAATATCTATAATTCCAAAAATTCTAGGCTCTTGATTTAAGATAGATAGCATAATAATACCGAAAGTGGTTTGCATGCTTGTTTGTTTAAAAAGATTGTTTAAAACGATTTCGCTTATTGCATCTCTTTTTAACTCGATTACAACTCTCATCCCATCACGGTCAGATTCGTCACGGATTAGAGAAACACCATCAATCATTTTGTCTTTTACAAGGTTTGCAATATTTTCGATTAAACGAGCTTTATTTACTTGGTATGGAAGTTCATCAATTACAATAATCTCTTTTTTAGCAATTTGTTCAATATGAGTTTTCGCACGAACTTTTATGCGACCACGACCAGTATCGTAAGCATCCATAATCCCTTTTTTACCAAAGATGATTCCACCAGTTGGAAAGTCAGGTGCTTTGATATGCTCCATAATCTCAACAAGTGAAATATTTGGATTGGCTAAAAGAGCTTTTAGTCCGTTAATTATTTCAGTTGGATTATGTGGTGGTATGTTTGTTGCCATACCAACTGCGATTCCTGAAGAACCATTTATAAGTAAGTTTGGAACACGAGTTGGCATCACATCAGGTTCTTTTGTAGTACCATCGTAGTTTTCTATCATATTAACAGTGTTTTTTTCTAAATCTTTTAGAAGTTCACCTGCATACTTTGTCATACGAGCTTCTGTATATCTCATTGCAGCAGCAGAATCACCATCAACAGAACCAAAGTTTCCTTGACCATCAATCAGTGGCATACGCATTGAAAAATCTTGAGCCATACGAACTAAAGCATCATAAACAGCAGTATCACCATGTGGATGGTATTGCCCAATTACATCACCAACTATACGAGCTGATTTTTTGAATTTTGCACCATGTGAAAGATTCAATTTATCCATAGCGTAAAGAATTCTTCTATGAACAGGCTTTAGTCCATCTCTTACATCAGGTAAAGCACGACCTACGATTACACTCATAGAGTAATCAAGGTAACTATCTTGAAGAGTTTTTTCAATATTAATTTGTTGTATATTATCGTCAGTTGGCATATCGCTCATTTAAAACACCCTAATTATGTAAAATAAAATTGACTTATGATACCCTAAAAGCACTTAATATTCCTCTAAATAATAGACAGTTTTATATATTTTGATTTTAATCTTGTATATTGAGAATCCTAGTTTAACTTTAGATATAATTTTTTAAATTAAAGACAACGAGAACTTAAAAATATGAATATATTATCAAAAAATGCAACAGCCGAAGAATCTATCAAAAAGATGAATAATGCTTTAAAAAATATATTTTCCGAGATAACTTTAGGGAAACAACTTCATCCCTTGACAAATTGTTACTCTGTAAATCTAAAATCACTTGATGCTCCAAAACATATATATACAAATGGGAAAGGGATAAATGAACTCTCTTGTGAAGCTAGTGCTTTGGGTGAATATATTGAGAGGATTCAGACTAATAACTTTTTTATCGAATTTTATATGCAAAACAAAGAGTTTTACCCTGACCAAAAGAGGTTTGATGATATAAAAGGGTGTTTGAATGATAAATTAAATAAGTTTTACAATCCAAACAATGAGTTAGCACTTGAAGATTTTTTAGATTTTAATACTGACGAGCAAGAGAAAATAATATGCTTACCTTTTATAAATCAATCAAATAACGAAGAGGTATATTTTCCAACAAATATCATACATAACCTTTATGTTAGTAACGGTTTGGCTACTGGAAATACACCAGCTGAAACTAAGGTTCAAGCACTGAGTGAAATCTTTGAAAGATATGTAAAAATCAAAATAATTAAAGAGGGTTATTCTTTGCCTAAAATACCTCTTGATATTATTAAGTCATTTTCTAAACTATATGAAGATATACAGACTTTAGAAAGAAAAGGGTTTAAACTACAAGCACTAGATGCATCTTTGGGTGGGAAGTTTCCTGTGGTTGCCATATCGTTAATAGATTCAAAAGAAAATAGTTTGTTTGTATCTTTTGGTTGTCATCCTATTTTAGAAGTTTGCTTAGAGCGAACTATGACTGAACTTATGCAAGGTAGAAGGGTTGATGATTTAAACTCATTTCAAAAACCTAGCTTTAATGATGAACTTATAAACAATAGTTTCAATATAGAATCTCATTTTATAAATTCAGATGGTAAAATGAATTTTTCTTTTCTCAATAAAAATAGTTTTTTTGAATTTACCCCTTGGAGATATGATGGAAAAAATAGTGAAGATGAGTATAAATTTTTAGTTGATATATCTCAAAAGATGAAAAAAGATATATATCTAAGAGAGTATGATTATCTTGGATTCTACTCTTGTCAAATTATCATCCCCTCTATCTCAGAGATTTATCCTATTGACGATTTAGTATATAACAATGCAAATAGAGGAAAAGAGATTCGCCAAAATGTTTTAAATTTTAAAACTTTTGATGCAGAAGATATTATCCAAAGTGTTGAGCATCTAAGTGATGATTTGGATTGTGCTAAATATATAGGTGTACTTTTCAACAATAATTTCACTTTAGGAGATTTTAAAGCACAAATATATCTAATGCTTGGTGACTTAGAAAGTGCCGTAGAATACTTTGAATCCTCTTCAAAAGATATATCCTATTTACTTGCTCAATTTTGTTATATACAAATAGAGGAGTTGGATTTTGAAGATTATTACGAATCTTTATGTGATATTTTCACTCAAGAAAAACTAGAGGAGGCTATGGGTATATTTAATCTTGATAGTTATTTTATAGATATTTCGTTTGATGATGATTATTTGAATATATTAAGTTTGTATGATAGATTGGGTGTTAAGAAAGAGAATATTTTGAGATAAAATTAAGTATGATAGTCTATCACTTTATTATATAGTATTCCCATTTGGACTTTGAGGTCTATAATATTTTTTAATAGATATTTTTAATCTACAACGGGAAAATAATAAGTAAAAGCAATAACAGAAATCACTATCAAAAGCCAAACAGTGGGAATAATTCTATATTTTAAATCAACATCTTTAAGACCCATAAAATAATCACTCACTAACTGACCTTTTATAAAAGTAGTTACAAGTAGAACTGCTACAAGTGTAAAACTTATTAATTCTAACCACCCTAGTAAAAAAGCAAAAAGTGTCAGTATCACTAAAATTATCCAAATATTTCTCATCATTTTTTACCTTATTATATATATCAATGGAAATAAAACTATCCATAGTAAATCCACAAGATGCCAGTAGGTTGCTCCACTCTCCATCCCTTTGTGGTCTTGTGCTGTGTATCCACCAGCTTTTGTTTTTTGTCTAACATTAAATAAAATTATTAGTCCTAAAATTACATGCATAAAATGAAAAGCTGTCAATAGCAGATAAAACATAAAAAATGTATTTGTGCTTAGGTTTATCCCTTGTGAGAATTTATCTGAAAACTCTATACTTTTAAATACTATAAATAAAGAGCCTAAACACATAGCAGCAAGTAACCATTTAGATGCTAACTCTGATGCTTTTTCTCTATCTAGAAGTTTTATCGCTTGAATAGCTTTTACTACAAAGTAACTACTTGTGATTAGAATCAGAGTGTTGATAAATCCTAACCTTTGGTCAAGTAAAAGTTGTGATTGCTTAAAAAGTTCCACATCACCTCTTCTAGCAAAAGAGTAACCTATAAAAAGTAGTCCAAAAGTGATAAGTTCAATATAAACAACGACCCAAATTCCAAAATCCCCTGGGGGAAATGGTTGTTTCTTTTTAGATTCTATTAACATAGTTTAAAATCTCTCCCCTCTAAGTTCTCCAAAGTTGTCTCTTCAAACATTTTTTGAATTAAATTTTTAGGCTCTATCCATCTATCATGCATTGCACATTTATGTTCACCATCACATTTCCCAATTCCAAGAACACACTGCTCATAATTTACAAATTCGTTAAAAATATCTAAAATTTCTATTACAGTTACATCTGAAGCTGGTTTTGAGAGTTTATAGCCACCATCTCTTCCACGAATTGAGATTATAAATTCAGCTTTTACTAAATCAGTCATTATTTTAGTTAAAAATTTATATGGGATGCTTAGAATCTCGGCTAGCTCTTTAGCATTATATAAAGACTTTTCTCTATTATTAGCGATATAACTCAAAATACGAATCGCATATTGAGAACTATTTAGTAGTTGCATTAAATCCCTTTTTTTTTGTAATTATATACTAAATTTCTATTAATAAAATCAAATACTACTAAAAGGTAGAATTAAAAGTTTTTTTGTTAGTATGTCATTAATACTACTGTGATAAGTAGAAAATTTAAGAAGGAGTGATGAATGACTGATCGTATTACAAAAAGTATGGCTAGAAACATTTACTTTGGTGGTGGACTTTTTGCCCTATTAGTATTTGCTGGTCTTACTTTAGATACTGTTCAACAGATTCCGAAATTGTCAAATGATGACAAGATTACAGAATCTGTTGCTAAGGGTAAAAACCTTTGGGAAGTAAACAACTGTGTAGGGTGCCATACACTTATGGGCGAAGGTGCATATTATGCACCAGAACTTTCAAATGTATTTGACAGAAGAGGTTTAGGTAATGAGGATGCTTTTAAAGCATATATGAATGGTTGGATGGCTTCACAGCCTCTAAGTGAACCAGGCAGAAGAAAAATGCCTCAATTTAACCTAAGTGAAGAGGAAGTGAACAACATTTCTGATTTTTTAATTTGGACATCTCGTGTACACGATAACGAATGGCCACCAAATATAGAGGGATAGAAAAATGAAATACACTTCTCAATCTGTTGCAAAAAATTATTTTATTTTTGCACTAATTCTTCTTGCTGGAGAGATTCTTTTTGGTCTTATAATGGGTACACAGTATATTGCTGGTGACTTTTTATTTCCAGAAATTCCATTTAATGTTGCTCGTATGGTTCATACTAACTTGCTTATAGTTCTTATTTTATTTGGTTTTATGGGTGCTACTTATTACCTAGTTCCTGAAGAAGCTGAAAGAGAGTTATGGAGCCCAATGCTTGCAAATGTTCTTTTTTGGGTTTTTGCTGCTGCTGGTGTTCTTACAATTTTAGGTTACCTTTTTGTTCCTTATGCTACTTTAGCTGAGATTACAGGGAATGAGTTATTACCTACTATGGGTAGAGAGTTCTTAGAACAACCAACTATCACTAAAATCGGTATAGTTGTAGTAGTTTTAGGATTTATTTTAAATATACTTATGACTGTACTTAAAGGTAGAAGAACAGTTATCTCTATCGTTTTACTTACTGGTCTTTTAGGTCTTGCAGTATTCTTTTTATTCGCATTTTATCTTCCTGATAATCTTATTATGGATAAATTTTTCTGGTGGTATGTTGTTCACTTATGGGTTGAAGCTACTTGGGAACTAATCCTTGGTGCAATTTTAGCATTCGTGCTTATTAAAGTTACAGGTGTTGATCGTGAACATATTGATAAATGGTTATACTTAATTATCGCTATGACTCTTATCTCTGGTATCGTTGGAACTGGTCACCACTTTTTCTATATGGGTGCTCCTGCTTACTGGATGTGGATCGGTTCTATATCTTCTGCTGTTGAACCTTTACCATTTTTCTTGATGATTCTTTTTGCATTTGGTATGGCTAAACAAAGAAAAATTCAACACGATAATGAGATGGCTCTTACATGGGCTAAAGGTACTGCCGTGATGGGCTTTTTAGGTGCTGGTGTTTGGGGATTTATGCATACTCTTGCTCCTGTAAACTATTTTACTCACGGTACTCAGTTAACAGCTGCTCATGGTCACTTATCTTTTTATGGTGCATATATTATGATTATTTTTACAGTAATCTCTTATGCAATGCCTATTTTAAGAGGTCGTCCACACGGTAACTCTAAAAAAGCTCAAAAAGTTGAATTAACATCTTTTTGGATGATGAATATCGGTATGTTAGGTCTTACTTTAGCACTTACTGTTGCTGGTGTTATGCAGATTCTATTACAAAGATGGAACGATGCTACTGCAATCTCTTTTATGGATGCACAAGATGAAATTGTATCTGTGTATATGATTCGTTTAGCATTTGGTTTACTTGTTTTAAGTGGTCTGTTGACTTACTTTTATAGCTTCTTTGTTGATAAAGAAGAGGTTAAATAAAATAGTTTTCTAAATTATTTCCACCATTTATGGTGGAGATAATCTTATATTATTTTGTTTGTAAATTTTTTATTTTTTATATTTAACTTTGTAATAATTTTAAAAGACTTTCAGATGCTTGTTTACCTTGCCCCATAACTCCTGTCAATAGGTAGCCTCCAGTGGGTGCTTCCCAATCTAACATCTCCCCAACACAAAATATATTAGGAAAATTTTTGAGCATTAGTTTTTCATCTAAATTTTCAAATTTTAAACCACCAGCTGTACTAATCGCTTCTTCAATTGGTCTATAAGATTCTAAGGTTAAAGGAAACTTTTTAAGTGTTTTTGCAACTAACTCAGGCTTACTTAATGATTCTTTTTCTAACACCTCTCTTAATAAAGATGCCTTAATACCACTTAATCCTAATCGCTTCCAAAAGGCACTCAAACTCTGCTTACCTCGTGAGATACTTAATTGTTGCTTTAACTTACTTTCACTTCGATGTGGAAAGAGGTCTAAATAGACTGTCAATGGAGAGTTCTGTTCTATTAACTCTCTCATAAATTTAGAATAGGTATAGATTAAACTTCCCTCAACACCATACTCACTTACTAAGAGTTCCCCTAGTTTAGATTGAATATTGCCGTTAATATCTGTAAAACTAAGCTCTATATTTTTGAGAGGAGTACCTGAAAATTTTTCTTTAAACACTTTTGAGTAATTCACATTAAAACCCATATTTGCAGGTTTAAGAGGGGCTATATTTAAGCCTTTATCTTTGAATATACTAACCCAATCTCCTGTTGAACCCAATTGTGGCCAAGAAGCACCCCCTAAAGCTAAAATCATTGCATCAAATGAATAATCTTTGAGACCATCAGGTGTTTCAAACTGCCAAATATCTTTTGACCAAGCAACAAAACGATGTTTCATTTTGAACTGAGTATTATTCATTTTGAGTTGACGAACCCAAGCACGGAGTAAAGGAGCAGATTTTTTGTCAATCGGATAGACCTTACCTGAAGATCCAACAAAGGTTTCAAAACCAAGATTTTTTGCCCATAAACGAATCTCATTAGGAGTAAAATTTTCTAATGTAGTTTGTAAAAAAGGTTGGGCTTCAAAATAACGACTTGCAAAGAGGCTAAACTCCTCTGAATGAGTAAGGTTTAATCCACCTCGTCCTGCTTGTAAAAATTTACGAGCCACAGAGGGTTTAGCATCAAATACCGTCGGTGCATAACCAGCCTCTGACAACACTTGTGCAGCCATTAAACCAGCAGGACCTGCTCCTATAATAGCAATATTCATAAAATCTCCTCAACAGTATAACGCTGATTCTCACTCTTCTCAAACACCCATTGCTTCGTGCTTAAATTCTCTAAAAATATTTTATCATGAGTAATAAATAGCAATGCCCCCTCATACTCTTTTAAAGCAGATTCTAACAACTGTATCGATTCTAAATCCATATGATTAGTTGGTTCATCCAATATAATTAAAGAGGGAGATTTTAACAATCCTTGAGCGATAAGTAGTTTTCTCATCTCACCGGGACTAGGGACTGTACTGTTTAAAAGTGCTTTAGCATCAGAACCTAATCGTTGAACAAGGGTAAAAAGTTCACCTTTCATCTCCGTATCTAAGTTATTTACATCTTGAAATAACTGCTCTGCTTTTTTATCTGTAATCTCTTGAGCAATGTAGAGATACTCAGATTCATAGTTTATTTTTTGTATAAATGAGCGAATAAATGTACTTTTACCTGCACCATTTTCTCCACTTATACCTACTTTTTCAGCAACATCTACTGATAATCTAGGAAAACAAAGTTGTGTTGATTCAAAAAGTGTAATACAAGATTTTTCTATTGAAATAGGAAAATTATGTTTAGCAATTTTACCTTTAAATTTAATACCTGTTTCATACTCTTTTGAGAGCTTATCCATATTTTCGCTCAAATGATGCTGTTTAGTAAGGGTTCTTTTGAGCATCTGCCCATCGTTTTTATCTTTACCAGTTAAAATAGCACCGTTTATCTTCTCTTTGAGTGAGCTATCATCTCTCCCAACACCTTTTTTAGAAAACTTCTTTTTAGCAAGAGAAACTTTTTCCCTTTGAACTTGAACAACTTTTTTGATTTTTTTGAGTTCATGCTCTTGCTCAGAGAGTACTTTTTTCTTGTGAGAGAGTGTTTGTTCATAAGCCTCTTGAGCCAAAGAAAATTTCGACCTGTATTTTAAGACTTCACCCGATTTAATCATAACCGTATGTTGTGAGAGAGAATCAAGGAGTGTTCTATCATGGCTCACCAAAATACCGATACCCCGATAGCTTTTAAGTGCTTCAACTACAATCGCCTGAGATTGAGAATCAAGATGATTAGTTGGTTCATCCACCATCAGTACATCACTATCACTTGAAAGTGCAACTGCTAGTTGTAGTCGTTTACGCTCTCCATGGCTGAGTATGTCCCAAGCACCTAACCACTCATCTTTTACCTGCAAAAGGTCCCTAAGTTTATATGCCTCTTTTGTATAGGTCATCATAAACTCTTCAAGCTCTTTAGGGGGAAACTCTGTGTTTTGTTCGCAATAAACCACAAGAGAATTACCAACAATCATCCCTTTTTCACTTTTAAGCTCTTTTGAAATCAGTTTCAAAAGAGTACTTTTACCAGAACCGTTAATTCCTGTAATAGCACTCCATCCTTTTTCAAAGTCTAAATTTATGGCATTAAAAATGGGTTCTGATGCACTGAGATATTTATACGATAGGTTTCTAATTTTTAAACTATTCATAACTTCCTATTTTTTTGAGTGATTTATCTAAGGTGTTTAATAAATAAAAATAACTATTTATTCATTCCAATTATAGTAAACAAAGCTTATAGGTATGTTTAGTTTAAATTAAAAAATGCTTATAATATACATTTAAATAATTATAAATTTAGAATTATATGTTAAAATCTTATTTATAGAAAGGATAAAAGTTTGTTTAATATACTAGAGTTTGAAGAGAATGCCGGTAAATGGTGGGAAAAATTTATAAGTAAAAAGGTAGACAAATCTTATGAAGATTCTAAAGCCGATTTTAACCCATTGTCAAAATCTCTTAAAATTTTCTATTACCTTTTAGGTGGTGAAAAGGGTAAAGAGATTCATATTACTGACAAACGCTTTGTCAAAACTTCTCGCTCCCTTTTAGAGAGAATCTCAACCTCAGGTAAAACATTTTTTCTTTCATGGCAAGATGAAAAAGCACTTTATCTACCTGCTTCTATCGCTTATTTTCCAACAAAAAAACAAAATGAGATGCTTTACTTTTGGTTAGTGGCAATGTCGGCTAAAATGGATTCTAAAAGTGGAAATTTACTTTCTCAAAACTATAAAGCTACACAAGAACTTATCAATACTTATAGTGGTTTTAAAATATTTTATGAAGAGGTTATAAAACATCTCATAGAGCATAATGAACGATTGTCATTTGTTGAATCTTTAACACTAGAAAATTCAACTGATGAGCAATATTTAGAAAATCTTGATACCTATCCTTGCCCACTTTGGATATATCCTCCTCTTTCAAAAAATGGAAAATATAGCGATTTTGAAGATGAAGAGGAGCCATCTCGTGGTGATGAAGAGGAGAAAACCGAAACCCTAGAGATGAAAAAACAAGCTAATAAGATGGATGATAAAAAAGAGACTGATGGATTTGTAGCTTTTTTACCAGAATCAATTATGAGTATCTTAGAGCAAGTAAATGTTGATAGAGCTGAGGATGATAGTTTTGATGAGGATGCTCTTTATAATGCTGAAGATTTAGATGAGATAACTCTAGGGCAAAAAAAAGCGAATCTCTCAGCGAGAGTAAAAATGGACTTGGATATTGCCCCTAATGATAGTGAAGAGTACCCAATTGGAAAAGGTCATTTTCATGATGAATGGGATTATTCTAAAGGGATTTATTTAACAAACTATGTACGAATAAAGCCCTATCTTGTAACAAATATACAGCCTATATGTTTACCAAATCACCTTAAAAAAATGGTAAAAAAGATTCAAGGCGAACTTGATTTAATGGAATTAGACCGTGTTAAAAACAACCGTTTATCCCATGGTGATGAGATAAATCTTGATACTTGGATAGATTACAAGGGACACAAAAACAAATCAGGTCATCATCAGAAATTTTATGAGAGTTTTGAGAGAAAAACACGAGATATGTCAACACTTATTTTAGCAGATGTTTCCCTCTCAACAGAAGCTGGAATCACTCAAGAGATAAGAATCATAGATGTTATAAAAGATGGTCTTATAGTATTCTCAGAATCATTAGAGAGGCTAAGAGATAAGTTTGCCATTTACACTTTTTCATCCAATACAAATAAAAATGTACGATTTGAGATTATCAAAAATTTTAATGAAAAATATACAGACCATACTCGTGGAAGAATAGATGCCATTAAACCAGGTTACTATACAAGACTCGGTGGAGCGATACGAGAATCAATCACAATTTTAGAGAAACAAAAAACTCAAAATAAACTTCTACTTATCATTAGTGATGGGAAACCAAATGATGTAGATAGATATGATGGGCGATATGGAATCGAAGATACTAAAAAAGCAATAAATGAAGCTAAAAAACTTGGAATTACACCTTTTTGTATCACAGTTGATTTAGAATCAAAAGATTACCTTCCATATCTTTTTGGTAAAAATGGATATTCTGTTGTTCGAGATGGAAAGAAACTACCAAAAATATTACCAGAAGTTTATATGAATTTAACAAAGTAAAGGAAAAATTATGTCAAACACTTACTATTTAGCACAAGCAAATGAGGTTGAACTTTTTGAGGCAGCGGCAGATATGAATCTTCCTGTTCTTATCAAAGGTCCAACTGGATGTGGTAAAACAAGATTTATAGAATCTATGGGTGAAAAACTTAAAAGAGATGTTTATACAGTTGTTTGTCATGATGATTTGAGTGCTGCTGATTTGGTTGGGCGCCATCTTATCGATGAGAATGGAACATATTGGCAAGATGGACCTCTTACAAAAGCTGTTCGTAATGGTGGAATCTGCTATCTTGATGAGATTATAGAAGCGAGGAAAGATACAACAGTTGTTCTTCACTCTTTAGCTGATTACCGTAGAGTGTTACCGATAGATAGAACGGGAGAGGTGATAGAAGCACATCCTGATTTTATGTTAGTGGTTTCCTATAATCCTGGGTATCAAAATGTTCTAAAAGGGATGAAACCTAGTACAAAACAGAGATTTATCTCTATGAGTTTTGATTATCCAAAAGCTGATATTGAACAAGAGGTTATCATTAAAGAGAGTGGTGTTGATGTTGATATTGCTACCAAACTTGTAAGTATCGCAGGGGAGATTCGTCAACTTACAGATAATGAGATTCAAGAAGCAGTTTCAACAAGACTTCTCATCTATGCTGCAAAACTTATACAAAGAGGTTTTAACCCTTATGATGCTTGTATCCACTCTATTGTAGAATCGTTGAGTGATGAGGATGAAGTTTTAGAGGTTTTAAAAAAACTTATTGGACTTCATTTTATCAAGAGTGAGTAATTTTTTTATGGCTAATAAAGTAAATTAAAAGTTGATGATTCTTTAGATATGGTCTTGATGAAGTTGTTCATGGCGAGAAAGCTTTAAATCTATAAGAGTTGATTAAAACCATAAATATGGTTACAATTTTAAAAATTAAAAAAGGGGCATCGCCTCTTTTAATAAATATGGAGAGATAATATGAAAAGAGTAGAAGCAATTATAAAACCATTCAAATTAGAAGATGTAAAAGATGCATTAGCTGAAATTGGGATAGAGGGTATGACTGTTAGTGAAGTGAAAGGTTATGGTCGTCAAAAAGGTCATAGTGAACTTTATCGTGGTGCTGAATATGTTGTTGATTTTTTACCTAAAGTAAAAATGGAGATGATTGTAGATGAAAAAGATGTTAATGTTGTAACTTCTGCAATTGTTGAAGCTGCTAGAACTGGTAAAATTGGTGATGGTAAAATATTTGTTAGTGACATTGAACAAATCATTAGAATCAGAACTGGTGAAACAGGTACAGAAGCTATATAATATTTAATAATATATTTTCTCACATATAAATGTGAAAATATATTATATAAATCATCGTTACAAATCTTTCTAATCTACTTTATATATAATTAAATCAAACTACATTAAACTTTTTTATTACTAATTTAGATATAATCTTTTTTTAAAAATCAATTTTTAGGATTCCATCGTGAGCCAACAATTAGAAAATATTGAAGAACAATTAGCAAATCATAAGTTAAGTCAAGAAGATTACACACATATTAAAGAGATTTTAAAGCGTGAGCCAAATCTTGTTGAACTTGGAATTTTCTCAGCTATGTGGAGTGAGCATTGTTCTTATAAATCATCAAAAGTACATTTAAAAGGTTTTCCAACTAAAGCACCATGGGTTATCCAAGGTCCAGGGGAAAATGCTGGTGTTATCGATATTGGTGATGGCTATGCGGCTGTATTTAAGATGGAATCACATAATCATCCTTCATTTATTGAACCATATCAAGGTGCTGCTACTGGTGTTGGTGGGATTATGAGAGATGTATTTACAATGGGTGCTAGACCTGTTGCATCACTGAATGCTCTTCGTTTTGGTAATGTACAAAATGATGATAAAATCTCTGCACATCAAAGATATTTAGTTCGTGGTGTAACAGAGGGAATCGGTGGTTATGGTAACTGTATGGGTGTTCCAACTATTGGTGGTGAAGTAAGTTTTGATGAGTGTTACAATGGTAATATCCTTGTAAATGCTTTCAACTTAGGAATCGCAAAATCTGATGAGATTTTTCTAGGAGTTGCTGAGGGTATTGGGAATCCTGTAATGTATGTTGGTGCAAAAACAGGTCGTGATGGTTTAGGTGGAGCAGTAATGAGTTCAGATTCTTTTACAGAAGAATCAAAATCACTCCGTCCAACTGTGCAAGTTGGTGACCCATTTACTGAAAAACTTCTGCTTGAAGCGTGTATGGAACTTTTCAAAACTGATCATGTTGTTGGAATCCAAGATATGGGTGCTGCTGGTCTTACTTCATCTGCATTTGAGATGGCAGGAAGAAGTGGTTCAGGTATGATTATGCATCTTGATAAAGTTCCTGCTCGTGAAGAAAATATGACACCTTATGATTTTATGCTTTCAGAATCACAAGAAAGAATGCTTTTATGTGCTAAAAAAGGTTCAGAACAAGCAATTATTGATATTTTTGAGAAGTGGGATTTAGATGCTGCTGTTGTGGGTGAAGTAACGGCAACTGGCAATATGGAACTTTTCTGGCACGGTGAAAAATGTGCTGAGGTTCCAGTTGATCCAGTAAGCGAAGAAGCACCAGAGTTGAATCGTCCTATGAGTAAACCAGCATACTTAGATGAAATCAAATCTGTAACTATCAACGATTTTGATAAAGTATCAAACCAAGATGCATTTGAGACACTTATCAAATCTATGGAAGTTGTAGATAAATCATGGATATACACTCAGTATGATTCTATGGTACAAACAAACACTATCAAAAATGGTGGGATGTTAGATGCTTCTGTTATTAGAGTAAAAGAAAATGGCAAAGCATTGGCAATGTCTGCTGATTGTAATGTTCGTTTTTGTTACATCGACCCTAAGGGTGGTGGAGCAGCAGCTACTGTTGAAGCTGGTAGAAATGTAGCAATGAGTGGTGCTAGACCTTTAGCAATTACGGATTGTCTAAACTTTGGTAACCCTGAAAATCCAGAAGTTATGTGGCAATTTGGTCAAGCTTGTGAAGGAATCAAAGAGGCTTGTGCTGAACTTACAACTCCAGTTATTGGTGGAAATGTTTCACTTTATAATGAAACAAATGGTGTATCAGTTTTCCCAACTCCATCAATCGCAACTGTTGGTGTAAATGATGACCAAAATAATGTTCTTATGTCATCTTTTCAAGGTGAGGGCAATACACTTTATCTAGTGGGTGAATCTAAATCAGAATTTGGTGGTTCTCTATATATGAAAGAGATTTGTGGAACTGTTGCAGGTGCTATGCCCGTAATAAACTACAAAAATGAGTTAGCTCTTTGGGACTTAGTGATTGAAGATAACAAAAAACATCTATTAGAGTGTGCAAAAGATGCATCTTCTGGTGGTGTTGCTATCGCTTTAGCAAAAATGGTTGCAACTTCAGGTTTAGGCTGTGATGTAACTATGAATGTAAGTGATGAAAGAGATATTTTTGCTGAATCTCAAAGTCGTGCTATTATCGAAGTAAAACCTGAAAATTGTGTAGCTTTTGAAGCAACACTAAATGGTTTGGCTTGTGAAAAAATCGGAACTGTTGGTGGAGATTCTATTAAAGTTAATGATGTTATTTTATCTATGGATACACTTAAAGATAGTTATTTTAATACATTTAAAAGAGTTATTGAGAGAGATATTTAATCTCCTCGATAATCTCCCCTATATAATGATTTTCTCCTCTCTCTATTTATTTTAATCTTGAACAAATTTACCATCCTCTAAACTCAATTTTGTTAAAATTCCATAATTTAAACTCCTATAAGGTCATTCATGAAAAGAGCATTAGTTAGTGTTAGCGATAAAGCAGGTGTAGTTGATTTTTGTAAATCATTAGTAAAAAACGATTATGAGATTATCTCAACTGGTGGAACATATAAAAAGTTAGTTGAAGCTGGAATCAAAGCTATTGAGATTGATGAAGTTACCAAATTTCCTGAGTGTTTTGAGGGTCGTGTTAAAACTTTAAACCCTTTTGTTCATGGTGGAATCTTACACCGTCGTGATAAGCAGTCACATCTTGACCAAGCTAAAGAGTTAGGTGTAGAATCTATCGATTTAGTATGTGTGAATCTTTATCCATTTAAAGAGACTATTGAAAAAACTGATGATTTTGATGAAATTATTGAAAATATTGATATTGGTGGACCAGCAATGGTTCGTTCAGCTGCTAAGAACTTTGATGCTGTAATTATTGTTACAAATGTTGAAGATTATGCTGAAGTTATTGATGCGATTGAGAATGAAAAAAATACAAAAGAGTTTCGTCGTGGATATATGGTAAAAGCTTTTGAGCATACAGCTGCATATGATTCTATGATTGCTAACTATATGAATGAAAGATTCAATGAAGGTTTTGGTGAGAAACAATTCATCGTTGGAAACAAAGTTATGGCAACTCGTTATGGTGAAAATCCTCATCAAAAAGGTGCATTATATGAGTTTGATACTCATTTCAAAAATAACTTCACAACTTTAAAAGGTGAAGCTAGTTTCAATAATCTTAATGATATGAACGGTGCAGTGAAAATTGCTGCTGCTTTTGGTGATGATAATGCTGTTTGTATCTCTAAGCATGGGAATCCTTGTGGTTTTGCTATTAAAGATAATCTTTTAGATGCTTATGTTGAAGCTCTTAAATGTGATCCAGTATCTGCTTTTGGTGGTGTTGTAGCTGTTAATGGTACAGTAAACAAAGAGTTAGCTGAAAAGATGAATGAGATTTTTCTTGAAGTTGTAATAGCTGGTAAAATTACTGAAGAAGCTCAAGAAGTATTTGCTAAGAAAAAAAGAATCAAACTTTTTGAGATGGGAAGTGAGAAGTTAATTTTAGCTAATGATAAAAAAGATTTCAAACATATTGATGGTGGATTTGTATTTCAAGATGCTGATAAAGTTGGAGCTGATGAAGTTAAAAATGCTAAGTTAGTTTCAAAAAATGGTGCAACAGAACAAGATATGAAAGATATGGAGATAGCTTATAAAGTAGCATCTCTTACAAAATCTAACTGTGTAGTTTATGTGAAAAATTCAGCGATGGTAGCTGTTGGTATGGGTATGACTTCTCGTGTAGATGCTGCTCAATGTGCTTTGAAAAAAGCAAAAGATATGGGTCTTGATGTAACAGGTGCTGCTCTAGCATCTGAAGCATTTTTCCCATTCCGTGATTCTATTGATGCAGCAGCTGAGGCTGGTGTTAAAAATATCATTGAACCTGGTGGAAGTATAAGAGATGAAGAGATTATCGAAGCTGCAAATGAGTTTGGTATGAGTCTTTATTTTTCAGAGGTTCGTCACTTTTTACATTAAAACTAAAATAGCAATGTATTTTCTGCATTGCTATTTCCCTCCATTAAGCTAATAACACTATTTTAACTTTAATCTCTTACCTTGATTGACATCCACTCAACCCTTGTGATATAATTACACTTAATTAATTCAATAATAAAATTTAGGATAACTATGAGTAAATCATTATATAAAACACTTGAAATCAATGAAGGTGCAAGTGAATCAGAGATTAAAAAAGCATATAGAAAATTAGCAAGACAGTATCATCCCGATGTAAATAAAGATCCATCAGCAGAGGATAAATTTAAAGAGATAAATTCAGCTTATGAGATTCTAAGTGATAAGCAGAAAAAAGCACAATATGATCAGGTAGGTGATGGTATGTTTGGTGGGCAAGATTTTAGTGATTTTTCCCGTTCACATGGTCGTGGTGGTCAAGGTGATTTAGATGATATTTTAAGACAAATGTTTTCAGGTGGTGCTGGTGGATTTAGTGGTGGTGGAGCAGGATTTGGTGGGGGAGGCTTTGGTGGTGGATTCCAGCAACAGCCAAATCTTGATATTGAGACTAGTGTTACAATTCCATTTAGTGTCTCTATTTTAGGTGGTTCTCATTCTATTTCTGTTAATGGTGAAAGATTTGATATTAAAATTCCTGCTGGTGTAAAAAGTGGTGAGAAGATGAGAGTAAAAGGGAAAGGTCATGCTCAAAATGGTATGGCTGGAGATTTGTTTTTAAAGATTACTGTTGCTTCTGATCCTGAGTATATTCGAGAGGGTGATAACTTAGTTAAAAATTTTGATGTACCTCTTTATGCTGCACTATTTGGCGAAAAAATAGTTATTCAAACTTTGGAAAAAGAGATAAAATTGAAAGTACCTCAAAACACTAAAAATGGGCAAAGATTTCGTGTAAAAGAGATGGGTGCAATGAATCGTAAAACTAAAGTTCGTGGGGATTTATATCTAAAAGCTAATATTA
>Ga0256837_1001146_pt1 | contig 18966 bp, 21 predicted proteins | sample 4562384metaG_FD_185976 | JGI IMG/M metagenome (GOLD analysis project Ga0256837, IMG submission 185976) | Hydrothermal vent microbial communities from Guaymas Basin, Mexico - 4561-384 | ecosystem: Environmental > Aquatic > Marine > Hydrothermal vents | place: Mexico: Guaymas Basin | collected...
GATTCGGTGTAAGTCTTAACCTTAAAGGTGAGCGTCGTTTAGCAGGAAAATCTGCATTAGAAAAAAGACCTTACGGTCCTGGTCAACATGGTCAAAGACGTAAGAAAGTTTCTGAGTATGGTTCACAACTTAATGAAAAGCAAAAAGCGAAATTCATGTATGGTGTTTCTGAGAAACAATTCCGTGCACTATTCGTAGAAGCTAAAAGAAGAAGTGGAAATACAGGTACAAACCTTATTACACTTATCGAAAGCAGATTAGACAATGTTGTTTACAGAATGGGATTTGCATCTACTCGTAGATTCGCTCGTCAACTTGTAACACATGGTCACCTTCTTGTAGATGGTAAAAAACTTGATATTCCTTCTTACCGTGTTAAACCGGGTCAAAAAATAGAAGTTAAAGAAGCAAGTAAAACAAATGCACAAATTGTTCGTGCTATTGAATTAACTAACCAAACTGGTCTTGCACCATGGGTTGATATCGATGCTGAAAAAGTATTTGGAATCTATACTCGTTTACCAGAACGTGAAGAGGTTGTTATTCCAGTTGAAGAACGTTTAATCGTTGAGCTTTACTCTAAATAATAACTTATTAAAAAGGGCGTAAAAGATATGAAAAAAATTAAAACTACACCACTAGCTCCTCAGGAGTTTGAAGTAGAACAAATTAGTGAGACTGAAGCTAATATTATGGCTTACCCATTTGAAACTGGGTATGCTATCTCTTTAGCTCATCCACTTCGCCGCTTTTTATTAAGTAGTTCAGTTGGATATGCTCCGATTGCTATTAAAATAGAGGGTGCTAAACATGAGTTTGACTCAGTACGTGGTATGCTTGAAGATATTTCAGACTTTATCTTAAACCTTAAAGAGATTCGCTTTAAATTAACTGATGATGCAACTGAAGCAGAGATTAACTATAGCTTCGCAGGTCCTTGTACTATAACTGGTGCAGAGCTTTGTAATGATGAAGTTGAAGTGGTAACTCCAGAGGCACCACTTGCTACATTAAACGAAGATACAACTCTTAACTTTAGCATCAAAATTGCTCAAGGTATCGGGTATGTAGCTAGTGAAGATACTTATGAAGAGTTAGAAGATGGTTATATCGCTTTAGATGCATTTTTTACACCTGTAAGAAGTGCTACTTATAAGATTGAGAATGTACTTGTTGAAGACAACCCTAACTTTGAAAGAGTTGTACTTAACATTAAAACTGATGGACAAATTTCACCAGTTGATGCATTTAAAAACTCTTTAGAAGTTATGTATGCACAACTTGCTGTGTTTAACTCAGAGATTAGCATCAAAGCACCAACAACGATTGAGAGAGTTGAAGAGTCACCAGATCTTAAAAAACTAACTACTAGTATAGATAGTTTAGGTTTAAGTGCTCGTAGTTTTAACTGTCTTGACCGTTCAGCTATTAAACTTATTGGTGAAATTGCACTTATGAGTACTAATGACTTGAAAAATGTTAAAAATCTCGGAAAAAAATCTTACGATGAAATCGTTGAGAAAGTAGAAGAGTTTGGTTTCGCAGTTGGCGCTGACTTAGCTGATGATGTAGTTACTGCATTAAAAAAGAAAATAGAAGCTTTACAAGCTTAATAGAGGATTAGATATGAGACACCGTCATGGATATCGTAAACTAGGTCGTACAAGCTCACACCGTGCTGCTTTACTTAAGAACCTTAGTATTTCGTTAATTGAACATGGAAAGATTGAAACTACTGCTATCAAAGCAAAAGAGTTACGTTCATACGTAGAAAAACTTATCACAATTGCTGGTAAGAATGACTCTAACGCTCACAGATCAGTATTTGCTGCGCTTCAAAGTAAAGAAGCTACAAAAACTTTAGTAAATGAAATAGCTCCTAAATACGTTGATCGTAATGGTGGATATACTAGAATTACTAGAACAAGAATCCGTCGTGGTGATGCTACTACAATGGCATTCATCGAATTAGTTTAATTACTAAACGATAATTTTTTAAACGTCAGGTTTTAACTTGGCGTTTAACCCCTTTACCTTCCAAATCCTAAAATACTTTAACAAAAAGTGAGATAAATTAAATGAGTAATTTCGCATTCGGAACATACCGCATTACAGACGAAAACCCACAACATATTCAAGCACTTAAAGCTGCAATAGAATCAGGTATTACACTTATAGACACATCGAGTAACTATATGGATGGAGCATCTGAGAGAGCTATCGCTCTAGCAATGAGAAGTTTTGATGAAGAGAGACGAGATAGTGTTGAGATAGTAAGTAAATTTGGTTATATTCAAGGCTCAAATATGCTTGCACATAAAGAGGAACCATTTGAAGATGTAGTTGAGTATAGTGAGAGTTGTTTTCACTCCATAAGTAAATCATTTATGCTCAATCAGCTTGAAAAATCACTTCTTAGATTGGAACTTACAAAAATAGAGTGCTATTTAATACACAATCCTGAGTATTATATCTATCATCATCTGAACAAGGGAACAAATAGAGATGAAATCCTTGATAATATGTTTGATAGAATATTTGATGCTTTTGTTGCCTTAGAAGAGCAGGTTAAAAATGGAACTATAGGAACTTATGGTATTAGTTCAAATAGTTTTAGTAAGTCTCATAAAGATGCAGACTTCTTACCATATGAAGATTTGATTACTCTTGCAGATAGAGCAGCCGAGATGGTAGGCAATGAGACACATAGTTTTACAACTATAGAACTTCCTATAAATATCTTAGAAACAGAAGGTCTCAAGTGTGCTTCATGGGCAAAAGAGAATGGCTTAAGAGTTTTAGTAAACAGACCATTAAATGCTCAAAAAGATGAGATGATGTTTAGATTGGCTGATTATGATGAGAGTAGTGATTATTACCATCATTTAAACGAGTTATTAGATGTATGTGATAATGATGAACTTCGTCCACTCTATAATTTACTAGAGCAGTTAGATGAGAATAAACATAAGTTTGGATGGATAGGGGACTATGATAGTTTTCTCTATGCTCAAATTCTCCCTCATATAAAGACAACCTTAGAGAGTATTGATGATGAAAATTTAGATACAATGTTAAAATATATAGATATGTTTTTAACTGAATATAAAAAGATGGTAGCTTACGAGTGTTCAAAAAATACAAGAGTACAACTTAAAGAAGAGTTTGAGTATTGCACTTCTACACTTCAAGAGTGTGCTATACGATTTTTGAAGATGAGAGATAATATTGACTATATATTAGTGGGTATGAGAAAACCATCTTATGTAGTTGATATTATGGCTTTAAATCAATAGTTAATTTTTTTCTTTATGACTTGTTAAGCGATATTGTCATATTTTATGGTACAAAAAAATTTCTTATTAAATAGATAACAAAAAGGATAAAAATGATTCCATTTTCTGATGAAGAGCTACTAGACCCTGTAAAAGTTGTGATAGATAAAGTTCGTCCATCTTTAGCACTTGATGGTGGTGATATTGATTTTATTACAGTAAAAAATGGTGCTGTTTATGTTCAGCTTAAAGGTGCATGTATAGGTTGTGCTAGTAGTGGTAACACACTAAAGTATGGAGTTGAACGCCAACTGAGAATGGATATACATCCAGAGTTAACAGTTGTAAATGTACCAGTGGGTATGGAAAACGATATAGATAACTTATAATAAAAAGTAGATAGATGAGTACAATTAGTAAATACAAAACTTTAACTCAAGCAAAAGATAGTTTTACAAAAGCTGAGTATAAAACAGCTTTAGAAAAATTCGCAATAGTTTTACAGAACTATCCAAACTCGAAAGAGGCTTTTAATGGAGTGATACTCTCTGAAATGGCTATGAGTGGAGAGGGTGGAGCTGAAGCTCTTTTTGATTATTATGAGATACTTAAAGAGGACGATAAAGAGTCTGCTGATAAAATTATGAGTGATATCTTGCAAAATATGGATGGTAGTTTAGAGAAGCTGAGTGAAGTTTTTTCTGAGCCTATTCGTCAGCGTTTAGAGTTTGAAGATGGAATCCTTTATAGTGATTTTATCCAACTTGTAAATGAGGGTTCAGACTTTAAAGAGACTTTTGAAAACATTATGTTTTCAACTCGTGTTATTATTACACAAAAAGATGATTTTGTAGATTTTTTAGATAGACTTATTGAGCATGACTTTGTTGAAATGGCTCTTACATATTTAGAAAATGCTTTGGGTGTTTACCCTAGCGATAAACTTCTACGAAAACTTTTAAAAAAACTTGCACAAGGTAAAACTATTGAAAATTGAACTTCCATCTCAAGAGTATAAATATGTTACAGAAAATTCTAAAGAGTGTGATATAGAGACAGCCTTTGTCCTCACAGCTCAAAATGAAAAATATCTTCAAAATGCTAAAGATAACCATGCACACTCTATTATTAAAATATCAGAGATAGCTTCACTCTTCCGTGTGGATGAGATTAAGATAGTCGGTATTACTGGAACAAACGGTAAAACAACTACTGCCAGTGCTATGTACTCTTTTCTTTTAGATTTGGGATATAAAACAGCTATGCAGGGGACACGAGGTCTCTTTATGAATGATGAAGTGTGTGAGGGTAAAACTCTTACAACACCATCAGTTCTCAACACTTACAAGCATATCTATCAAGCAGTTGAAGCCGGATGTGAATACTTTATCATGGAAGTAAGCTCTCATGCTATTGTGCAAAAGAGAGTGGAAGGATTGGCGTTTGAGCTAAAAATCCTTACAAACATTACACAGGATCATTTAGATTATCATAAGACAATAGAAGACTATATCTATGTTAAGAACTCATTTTTTGCAGATGAGGGTAAAAAGTTGATAAATAGAGATGAGCCAAGAGCGAAGTTTAATTTTAAAAATGCTTACACTTACTCTATAGAAAATCCCTCTACATATAGATTGATGGCTTATTCATTAAATGATGGAAGTAGTGGAATTATTCAACACTTTCAAGAGATAGTTCCTTTTACAGCATCTACTCATGGTTTTTTTAATCTCTATAATCTTATGGCAGCGATAAGTGGTGTTCATCTTATTACAGATAAAAAACTTGAAGAGATAGCTGATGTTGTGGATAACTTCGCAGGTGTTACAGGACGAATGGAACAGGTGTGTCAAGCTCCTAATGTTATAGTAGATTTTGCACATACTCCAGATGGAATGAAACAGGTACTTAATGCTTTAAGAGAGAAAGAGCTTTTAGTAGTTTTTGGTGCTGGTGGAGATAGAGATACTCTTAAACGCCCACTTATGGGAAGAGTTGCAGCTTCTTTAGCAAAAAAAGTTTTTATAACTAGCGATAACCCTCGTCATGAGAATCCTGAGGCTATTGTAAGAGATATACTCTCAGGTATAGAAGATCAGAGTAATGTAGTTGTAGAACTTAATAGAAAAAAAGCGATAGAGTTAGCACTTGACTCGCAAGAGGGTGAAGAGGTAGTTGTTATCTTAGGAAAAGGTGATGAGTCTCATCAGATAATCTATGATGAGAAACTTCCTTTCGATGATAGAGATGTTGTAAGAGAGTTACTACATTTAAACTAGTTAAATGTAGTGTTAAACTCTTGAGAATTATCTGTATTTTCAAATAGTATAGCTTGTATTTGAATTGATGGAGTCTCATTATCAATAGTAATTGTAAATTGTGTCTCATTGACATCAGTTATAGTTGAATTTTCATCACTATAGTAAGCGATGTTACTCTCTAGGGTAACATTGGTTTCATTATCTTCAAAAGTACCACTCATATATACTGTCTGAGCCACCCCAATATCGCTAATATTTATATCACTATACTCAATGGATATAAGTTTTTTTACATGAACAGGTGATGTGTCTTGAAATATACTTGAATCACTTATGGTAAGATTTGCATCTCCTCCGTTGTTTGTAGCGATTATACTTCCAATGTATGGGACAAATACATATTCGTCTGAAGTTTTCCATGTTACACCACTCGATGAAGTTGCAGTTGTTCCATCCTTATAAAGAACTGTGAAAGTAAGAACTTTTTGTGAATCTGTTGAGCGAATAGAGATATTAGAATCATCTAAAGAGAGAGATTCTATCTCAGTGAGAGGAGATGTAAGAGTTGTATCTCCACAAGAAGCAAAAAATGTTGTAGAGAGTAGTATTAAAAGTGTTTGAATAAATTTCATATGTGTTCCTAAAATCTATAGTTAATGCCCATATAGGCGATGTTAGATACAGAATCATAACTTGTTTTTGTTGCAATGTAATCTATACCTTTGTAAGTAGTACTGCGCAACTCATATCCTAACTCCAAGTCAAAACTCTTACTGATTGGTACAAAAGTACCTAGTGTTAATTGAAATGAGCCATATGATAAATCTTTTTGTAAAATTCTATCTATATTTAAAATACCAGTCCCAAAACCAACTTTAACAAATGGAAGAACATATATATCCCAGTCAAAAGATTTTAAAAGATTGATGTTAAAGCCATATTTATCTCCATCTTTTGAGACATCAGGTGAACTTGAAAAGATTTTAGATCTATTGTAAGCATAATCTAGTGAAAACTCAACTGCATAGGATTTAATATTTCCATATCCAATTTTAACTGTTGACATAGCAGATGAAGTAGAAGCATCTATATTACTAAATGTTTCGTTAAAAACACCAGCACTTACTCCTACATAAACTTTAGCTTCGGCAAATAGTGATGATATTAAAAGTAAAAGTAGTATTAATTTTTTCAATTTTTTTATTGTCCTCTATAAAAGTAGGGAAATTATATCGAAATAGTTCCTAATAAACTTAAAATTATAAACTTATTTTTGAGCATTAGAATAAAAAGTCAGAATTTTGATATAATTGCAAAAAAATTAAGGACTATTAATTATGGGAATCCCTCAACCAGCCTTTTATATTATGAAATGTGAGCAGTCAGCTCCTCCAGGAATGCCAAAACCATCATGTGTAACACCAGCAACTCAAGATCTTTTTCAACACTTAGCAACTAAGCTAATGACAGAAGGAATTATGGGTACAGTACAACCAATTCGTACTTCATGTATGAACAGATGTTCAGCAGGTCCAATTATGTTAGTAGAACCAGGTCACATTATGTATGCAGGTCTTACTAAAGATAAAATAGACCGTATTATTACTGAGCATATCATCGGTGGAAATGTAGTTGAAGAGTATGTTATAGATCAAGAGATGTGGGATGAAGCAATTTCTCCAGCTGATATGAAAAAGCAGATGGGTAGATAGGAAGTTTCGATGCAAATAGAGATGCTTTATAGTAAACTACATCGTGCTACTGTAACGGATGCCAATCTTAACTATATTGGTTCTATTACTATAGATGAGGAGCTAATGCAAGCTGCTAAGATGAGAGTTGGACAAAAAGTAGAGATACTAGACATTAACAATGGTGAGCGTTTTAGTACTTATGTAATTCTTGGTGAACGTGGTAAACGTGATATATGTTTAAATGGTGCAGCTGCTCGTAAAGTACAACCAGGCGATAAAATTATTATCGTTGCCTATGCTTCTTATGATGAAGTTGAGCTTGAAACTTACGAGCCAAAGGTTGTTATCTTAGATGATGATAACAATATTACTGATATAGAAGTGTGTATATAGATGTTTAACATGGGCGATATGAGTAAAATGCTTGAAGGAATGCAGGAGAATGCTGCAAAACTTCAAGAAGAGTTAGAGTCCAAGACATTTAGTGTAAAAACTGGTGGTGGATTAGTAGAACTGAGTGTAAACGGTAAGGGTGAAGTTATTGATTTAATTATAGATGATTCAACACTTACTGATAAAAATATGCTACAAATTTTACTTATCGGTGCTATCAATGATGCAAATAAAATGGTACAACAGAACCAACAGCAGAGTGCTATGGGAATGTTAGGTAGTATGGGGTGATTCGCCTCTTTCTACTTTTTAATTTTCTACTTTTAAACTTATATGCATGTAAAGGTGGTTATAACTCTTGTATACAAAAAATAAATGACTCCAATGCAATTCAAAATAATTCCCTCTCGATTCCAGTCTCTCATAATAGGCGTTTAATCTACTCAAAACAGATACCTAATGCCAAAATACTCAAACATGATCCTTTTCTTTCCCTCTATTTAGTGAAAGATAAAAGTAATTTTCCATATGATTTTGAGATAAATATGAGACTTCAACTAGGTGTTGCTGCTGTGAATAAAACAGAGGCTATCGAGGGAAGGATTATTAAACATCAAGTTGGTTTAAATCATTTAGCTATCTTTAGTGAAAAAACTACAGCACCTGCACTTTTAACAAGTTCTTGCTGTTCCTTAGAGGGAATTGTTACTCCTGATGGTATTATAGAGAGAGATTATCTTAAAAGATTTATCTCTTCTGCTAGTTCTGAGTATGCAGGTATTGGGATAAGAGTCAAGGATAAAAAGGGAGCAGTAGTCGTTACAGCTTCAAACCCTTACATAAAAGATAACCATCTAAAAAAAGGAGATATTATTCTTTATTTAGATGGTTCTAGGGTTAAAAACTCATCCTCTTTTATGAAAAAAATACTTTTTTCCAAGTTAGGCTCTAAACATAAAATAAAAGTAAAAAGAGACTCTAAACTCATCTCTTATCGTATGAAAACTCAAAAGCGAGAGGGTGGAGGTAGTCTAAGTGATACATTTTTAGAGTACAAAGGAATCTTTTTTAATAAAAATCTTGAAATTGTAAAACTCTCTAGTGCTTTTATAAAATATGGATTAATTCTTGGAGATAGGTTGATTCAAGTAAATGGAATACGAATTCATAATCAAGATGAACTTCGCAAATATATAGAAGATTATCAAAAATTTTCTAAACTACTATTTGAACGAAAAAATTTCGATTTTTTTGTAAATATTAAGTAGAAAGAGTATAAAATTTCAAATGCAAAACTTCGAACAATTTTTAACTCAACATTTACCAACATCAAAGAGTATTCACCCTACATATGAGAAAGCTCTTCAAAATATGCTTATCGCAGGTGGAAAACGTTTCCGTCCTGCACTTCTTTTAGGAGTAGTAAACGCGTATAACCCTCTTATGTTAGACTCAGCAAGGCATGCCGCTTATGCTATAGAGTTACTTCACACATACTCTCTTATACATGATGATCTTCCTGCTATGGATGACTCTGATATTCGTCGTGGAAAACCTACTCTACATGTTAGTTTTGATGAAGTAACAGCTATTTTAGCTGGAGATGCACTCAACACTTACTCGTTTGAAGTTTTAAGTAATGCTCCCTTCTCTGATACTATAAGAGTAAAACTTATTCGTGAACTCGCATCCAATGGTGGACTTAATGGTATGGTTCTCGGACAAGCGATTGATTGTTACTTTGAGAATAAGCCTCTTAAAGTTGATGATATTAAAATTCTGCATACAAATAAAACTGCAAAACTAATTGCTGCATCCTTAAAGATGGGAGCTATCATTGTCGGAAAGGATACTTTGGCTGATGAGTTATATGAGTTTGGGATTAAACTCGGACTTCTATTTCAGATTCAAGATGATATTTTAGATGTTACACAGACTACGCAAGAGGCAGGTAAGCTTACAAACAATGATGAAAACAAAAATAGTTTTGTAACTATTTTAGGGCTAGAGGAGTCAATGAAAGAGGCTAATGAGTTAGCCCAAGAGTTGACAGAAGAGATACTTAGTTTTGATGAGAACTTACAGAGTGAGTTGTCTTCGTTACTAACAAAATATATAAACAGACATAAATAAGGATATTTACTATGAATCAAACACGTCAAAGAATGGCAGATAGCATAAGATTTTTAGCAGCTGATATGGTTCAAGCTGCAAACAGTGGTCACCCTGGTGCACCTATGGGTCTTGCAGATATTGCAGTTGTTTTAGGTGAACACTTAAACCACAATCCTAAAAACCCTTCATGGTTAAATCGCGATAGATTAGTATTTTCTGGTGGTCATGCTACTGGTCTTATCTACTCTCTGTATTATTTATGGGGATATGGTTTAGAGATAGAAGATCTTAAAAACTTCCGTCAACTAGACTCACTAACACCTGGTCACCCAGAGTATGGGCATACAGTGGGAATAGAGATAACGACTGGTCCTTTAGGGCAGGGTGTTGCAAATGCTGTTGGTTTTGCTATGGCTTCTAAGTTTGTTGGTGCTCAAGTAAACTCTGATACAGCTGATTTAATTGACCATAATGTTTACTGTTTATGTGGTGATGGTGATTTAGAAGAGGGCTTATCTTATGAGGCTGCTTCAATCGCAGGACACAATAAACTAGATAATTTAATTCTTATTTATGACTCAAATCGTATCACTATTGAGGGTTCAACTGATTTAAGTATTAGTGAAAATATCCGTATGCGTTTTGAGGCACAAGAGTGGGATGTTTTAGAGTGTGATGGGCATGATTATGATGAGATTAATGATGCTATCCTTAATGCAAAAGACAATACTAAGCCGACACTTATCATCGCAAATACTATTATTGCAAAAGGTGCTGGTAAGCTAGAGGGTTCTCATCACTCTCATGGTGCACCTTTAGGTGAGGAGATTATAGCTGAGGCTAAAACTGCTGCTGGTTTTGATCCTGAAAAGAAATTTTTTGTACCTGAAGATATTTTAGCTAGATTTAGATGTGCGATTGAGCATGGTGATTTACTAGAGCGTGAATGGATTCATAGACAAAAAACTCTTCCACTTATGGAGCAAAATGAAGCTTTAGATGCTCTTCAAAATCCTGATTTTTCTCGTATTAATTATCCAACATTTGATAAAGCAGAAGCTACTCGTGGGACAAATGGTAAGATTATGAATGCTATCGCTCGTGGCTTACCAAACTTCTTAGGTGGTTCAGCTGACCTTAGTCCGTCGAACAAAACAAACTTAAATGATTTAGGTATATTTCCAAAAGGTAGAAATATCTACTTTGGTATCCGTGAACATGCTATGGCTTCTATCGTAAATGCTATGGCTCTTTATGGTCCACTTATGCCTTTCTCAGCTACATTTTTTGTTTTTTCAGACTACCTAAAACCAGCAGCAAGAATCGGTGCTCTTGCAGGGATTCAAAACTTTTACATCTGGACTCATGATAGTATTGGTGTTGGTGAAGATGGCCCAACTCACCAACCAATAGAACAACTTTCTCAGTTTAGAGCTTTACCAAACTTCTATGTATGGCGTCCAGCTGATGGCGCTGAAAATGTTGAAGCTTGGAAAGTAGCATTGAGTATGAAAAAATCTCCATCAGCGTTTGTATGTTCTCGTCAAAATCTTTCTGTTTTACCTAAGGCAGTGAGAGGAGAAGCATCTCGTGGTGGTTATCTTGTAGCAGAGTCTGATAATGCAGTGATGACAATTATGGCATCAGGCTCTGAGGTAGAACTTGCTCTTAAAGTTAGAGACTCTTTAGCTGAGATGAGTGTTCCTGTAAATGTTGTCTCTGTTCCATGTTATGACCTATTTATAGAACAAGATGCTGAGTATATGGCTTCTATCATTATAGAGGGTACAAAAACTGTAGCTATTGAAGCTGCTCGTGGTTTAGAGTGGTATAGACTTGCAGATACTGTAATAGCTATGGATACATTTGGTGCATCAGCTCCAGCTCCTCAACTTTTTGAGAAGTTTGGTTTTACAGTTGAGAGTATTATGGAAAAGATTAAGTAGATTTTCTACTCATTTGCAAGAACATAATCAAGTTCATAAAGATTGTTCACGATATACTCAAAGTCTTCTTTGTATTCATCGTGAGCGACTATAAGAAGTTTATCTCCATTTTTCACTAATATTTGTGAATCAGGCACTAAAAATATCTCCTCATCTCGTTTTAAAAGTAAAAATACAATAGGTAGTATCTCTGTCCTATCTGCACGAGAACGTCTCAGTTGTGCTAAACTAATCTTTTCTCCTCTCTCTAGTGCTAAAGTAAGTGCATAAGCATTTTCAAGATCTATCTCCAACTCAAAGTAGTCAGGTGTCATTCCTGTAACATGGTTGAGCATATTGACAATAACCTGTGCCCACTCTTCAGTCTGTTTTCTCACTTCTAAGATAAAAGTATCTAAAAGAGGTTTAGAGATGTAGTTGTAAGTAGATTCGGCTAAGATTTTTTCTAAAATATAGATTTTATTTATCTTAGCAGCTTGAAATATTGTAAGCTCTTCAAGAGAGTTCTCTCTTGCTATTGTGAAAATATTTGGATTGAGTTTTTTCGCTTTGTTTAAAAGTGTAAGATTAAGTAGGTCATCTTTTGTGGCAGCAATGATACATGCAGAGTGTTCTATTCCTAATTCTAAGAGTTTTTCAGTATCTTTTTTATCTCCAAAGATTGTTGTGTCATTCTCTTTTTCATACTTCTTGGATTCTATATCATAGATGATATACTCAACACCAGCTTTTTTAAGACCTTTTTCTATAGCCTTTCCCATACGACCATAACCACATAAAATATAGCGTCCTTTTGGTAAGCAGTCTCTATTTCTAAGGTTGAGACTATGACCATAAGCCCACATCTCTAATAGCCAGATATTTGGTGCTGTGATACTATAGAAAATACGTTTAGAGATTATATTAAAAGGGTCTTGTACATGTTTAAGACCCATTGATTTAAAATGTTCTAAGTGTCTAGGAGAGCTACCTTTAACAATAATATCTATTTTTTTATTAAGCAGTTGGCAGATAGTTGCTATCTGTGTGTTTTTAGTATCATCTTTAAAGAGAGAGATAACCCCGATACAGTTTTTTCTATGAATACCTGCCATTTTAAGTACATACTGTTTTGTGACATCAGCGGCTATAGCAGGAACATGAGGATAGAAATTTTCTAGCATAAGTTCATCGATTTTACTCTCATCTTTATCTAAAACTACAAATCTATAATCATTAATTCCAACACGGTTAATAATCTCTTTGATAACACCATTGTACCCGAGCATAATATAAAAAGGATCACCCAATGTTTTTACCTGTTTTCTAAAACGATTTCTATTGAGTGCTTTTCTAAGTGCCTCATCTTGTACAAGTGTAACAATAGACCCGATAGCATAAAACCATCCAATAACAGTCATATAGATAATACCACTTACCCACATTCTTTGAGGATAGGTAAAAGTGTAAGGTGCTTCACCAAAGCCGATGGTGGTAGCCATATAACTTACAAAGTAAAAAGCATCAAAAAAACTCATATGGTAGGGTTTCCCCTCATCATCAACACCACCTATAAGTATAAGCCCAAGGATGGAGATAGTAAAAGTAACAATGATAACAAGAAAAGGTGTTCGTAAGCGTTTAAGTACTATCCAAAATATTTGATCATTCATCGTTAATATTTATCTTTTTGATTTTACTGTATCACTCATAAATAAAATTACAGAAACGATGTTTGCTAAGAGTGCACCACCTGAGAGTGAAACAATGGCAGTAGTTGCTTCTTTTCCAAAGTCATTTAAGACATACAGAGCAAATGCCCAAACTGTTGCTGAAGCGATAAGCTGAATATTTGCCACTAAACTTGTAGCTAAAAGAACAGCTCCTAGCTGTGTTTTGTCTCCAAGTTTAAAGATTGTTGCGATTAGGTTGACAACTATCGCTGCAAAGAGTTCATAGACACTATGGTCGTGTAGGATTTCTGGATTTCCATAGAAGAAACCGAAGTTGAGAGTCATTGCCAGTATAAAAAAGAAACCGGAAATAATTTTGTGCATATTCATTTAAATGTCCTCGAAAAAAGATTATGAAATTGTACTCCCATTTTTCCTAAAGTATCTTAATATTTACACAAAATATAAAATTATTGTTTAAATCTACCCTATTTTAATAGCTCTTTTACTAAAACTAAGCATGAAGAGCTTAAAGATACTCTAAAGCTTTCACCCCAATAAAAATGACTCCTAAAAACAGGAGTGAGGATACAAAGACGAGGGCTGTTACTACTCTTGGATTACACTCATAGAGTGAGGCTAGATTTACATTTGCAACTGCAAGTGGCATAAGTAACTCTATAAAAATGATACCCTTTATCATAGGTTCTAAGTTGACATTTAGAAGAACTATAAAGGCGACAACTGGTAGTAAGATAAACTTAAACGCCAAAACCCAAAGTAGAAGTTTTTTACTTATCTCTTTTATCTCTGTTCCATAAAGATAGATACCAAACAAGAAGAGCTGCATAGTCATAGAAGCATAAGCTCCCATCATTAGCATTTTCATAATTGAGTCATGGATAGGTACTCTGTAAATACTTAAGAGTATCGCAACTATTGCAGCCCAAAGAATGGGTAGTTTTACGATGTTTAAGAGTGAACTCTTTACATCGTAAGTTCCACGAGAGTAGTAGTAAACGCCAATAGTATAAACGACAAAAACATTCATCAGATTTACTATAGTAGTGTAGGGGATGGACTCTTCACCAAAGATAGCGATATTTATAGGGATACCGAGGTTTCCAGTATTGCCTATCAGTGCAGCAACTGTAGCGATAGAGTACTCTTTTTTATTTTCAAAAAAGTATTTAGCTGTAAAGATGGAGAGAAGTAGCAGTATTGCAACTATAAAAAGATAGATAGAGGGTGCATAGAGAAGTGTGATATCTACAGGGTGGAGTAAAAGACCCCAAAAGGTAAGAAAAACTTGTAGAAAGTAAACATTTATAAGAGTGATAGTTCTATCATCTATCTGCTCTTTAAAACTCATCTTCGCTACATAACCCATAACAATAAAAACATATATACTTAAAATACTAAAAATAATTGAACTCATATGGAATTATACAGTATAATAATTTTTATGAATACAATAGAAAATATAGAACAATCAATAAAAGAAAATATTGCCGTAATGGTTTACTTCTCAGCACCCACTTGTAATGTCTGTCATGCACTTAAACCAAAGCTTATGGAAGCACTTGATGCAAACTTTGAAAAGTTTGTAGTTGAGAGTGTTGATATCTCAGTAGAAGAAGACATAGCTCCTCACTTTGGCGTTCATGCTATTCCAACTGTTTTGGTCTTTTTAGATGGTAAAGAGTTTTTACGTAAGTCACGACATATGTCCGTTGGTGAAGTTATAAGTGAGATACAGAGACCATACTCGATAATGATCTCATAAAAAAGAGGGAGAGATAAAGTGAAATTTTTACAGATAGAGGTTAATAAACAAAACTATTTATTAGATACAGATATTGTGACAGAACTTATACACTTTACAGTACCAATGCGTACAAGTTATCATCATAAGAAAGTTGAAGGGGTGATTAATCATAAAGATAAGATTATTCCTATAGTATATATCAGAAATTTATTAGATTTTATCTCGTTTAAAGATGAGCAGATCTCTTTTATTGCTAAGGTTGAAGAGCAGCATAAGGTATGGGTCAAAGAGTTTGAAAACTCTTTAAAAACAGGAGAAGCTTTTACAAAAGCAGTTGATCCTCATAAGTGTGAGTTAGGAAAGTGGATAGATAAAACAGAGGCTTGTCTTCACTGCAATACACATGGTTTTGTTGATCTCCTTTCAGAGAAGATTATAGAACATCATGATGCCCTCCATCAAAAGGGTGCCCAATTTCTTCAAGACAAGAGTTTAAATCGTGATGAAAAGATAGAGACTATTAAATCTTTAGCTGATAAAACAATAGAGGGCTTAGATAGCATCTTAGAAAATATAGATAAACTAACATCCGCTTTTGAGCAAGTCGTTCTTATTAATGTTGATGGAAAAGATATAGGTATTGTCGTAGATAGGATAGAAAAAACATACGATTTAGAGACAAAAGAATTTTTTACGAGTAAAAAGAATCTCTCATCTGATAGTAAATATATTCAATTTATAAATCATTATGATATTGATGGCTCTTTAATGTTCTCTATGAATTTTACACAAGAGTTTAAAGAGCTATTTAGTGAGAGTAAGCTTTAAACTTATACTATAAAAGCTATAAGAGAAGCTGTAACTGCAACATTTAAAGACTCAACACCTCTTTTCATAGGGATAGATATAGAGTCATTGCAGAGTTTTTCTACCTCTTTTGAAACACCATCACTCTCATTTCCTAAGATAAAGATACTTTTTTTACTTTTCTCTATATTGTAAATATCTTTTTTTGCATGAGAAGAGAGTGCATAGATATCTGTTCCCCTAAGTGATGGTAGTATATCTTCAAGAGAGTTACAGAAGTAGATAGGAAGTTTAAAAAGTGTTCCGGCACTCGCTTTGATAACAAGTGGTGAAATTTTTGCAGAACTTTTTTTAGGAAGTATAATGCCATCTACATTTCCAGCAGCACAAGAGCGAATTATCATTCCAAGGTTTTGAGGGTTTTGAATACCATCAAGAGCTATAAGTTTAAAAGAGTCTCTGTTTCTTAACTCATTGGCGTTTAGGTAACTTTTAGCGATGATGTCGATAGCTACACCCTGATCTTGCTTAGCATTTTTACTAATACGAGAGAGTGAGTTCTTCTCATGATAAGTTATCTCTATCTTTCGTGTTTTTGCAAGTGCTAAAATAGTCTTAATAGCTCCATCTGTTTTATTTGAAGTCGCCATATGTAGTTTATGAACTTCAACACTTGAATCTTGTAAAACCTCTATAACTACATTTCTACCATATAGTGTAATAATTTTCTCAAAAAATGCTTTTTTATCTTTGTACTCTTGTGAATCTTCTGCCATATTTTTTCCTTTTTATACTATATTATATACTATCTCTGTTTTATTCTTGATTACTTTAATCTCTGCAACACTTAGTCCTTCTATCTCTAGGGACATAAACTCTTCTATAGAACTAATCTCATGTTTAGCGAGTTCTCTAAGGACTATACCCCTATATGCTTTAGCCCAGTGGCTTACTGTTTTTCCATTTTTTAAGAATTTTAGAGTTGTGTATGGTTTTGTGAGCTTGTAAAACTTATCATAGTATCCAGCACGAAGATCTAAAATCTCATCACTGTTGAGGTAGAGATCAAGTTGATATGTAAATCTATCTTTATAGAACTTATCGGGTGCGATAGAACCTACACTGTTCCCTTGTTTAACTTTATAGTTTGCTATAGGATCTCCACCGAGGAGTGGACCATAAAGGTTTGAAAAAATAATAGTGTTTTTTTTAAGATACTCTTTTTGCGGCTCTGAGAGTTCTTTATACTTGAGGTAGTCATAAGCGACACCTTGATAGCGTTCAATAGCAGACATAAGAGGTGAGTTGAAAATATCATTGATATAAGGTTTACAATCTTTATCTTTTTTAATTCCAAAGAGTGCTTTTATAGCTTCCATATCTTCACCTAGAACTATTGTATTATATTCGTTGAGTATCTCATCTCTGGCATTTGATGCACCAAGAAGTGTTTTAGAAGTCTCATCACCTCCACTATTTTTACCTTCTGATGGGGAGAACAAGATTTTGAGCATAGATGTAACCTTTTTTCATATTATAGTCAAATTTAGATGATCTTTGAGTTTATAGTAAATAAGTGATATAATAACTCCATATTATAAGTAAAAGATAGGAAAATTGATGCAAAAACATGCTAGAAGTTTAGCTGCTCATGAAATACTAGAACTGGTCTTTGTTCATTTGGCAGAGGTCTCTTCTCTCAAAAGTTATGATGAAATTCTCTCTGTACTCGCTGGTATGGGTAGAGCACTTACAAGTGCTGATAGATGTACTATCTGGGTTGTGAGTGATGATAGAAAGAGTATCTGGACGAAGGTAGCTCACGGTGTCGATAGATTAGAGATACCAATAGACTCAGGCATTGTAGGTAATGCTATAAAAAATGGTCAGCGCGAACTCATAGAAGATGTTTACCTAGATGATCGTTTCAATAAAGAGATAGATAAGATCACAGGGTATAAAACAAAAGCGATGATGGTTATACCTATGTATGATTATGATGATAATATCATTGGAGCATTTCAGGTTATAAATCATCGAGGTGAGACAGAAAAGTTTGATGCACGTGATATGGAGCGTTTGACTTTAGCAAGTACATATGCTGCAGAGACACTTATCTCAGCAAAATTAGCGATGGAGATAGAAGAGACACAAAAAGAAGTTGTTTTTACTATGGGTTCTATAGGAGAGAGTAGAAGTAAGGAGACTGGAAACCATGTAAAACGTGTAGCTGAGTACTCAAAACTTTTAGCCTTAGCTTATGGACTTGATGCTGATGAAGCTGAACTTTTAAAACAAGCAAGTCCCATGCATGACATAGGGAAGATAGCCATTCCAGATAGTATTTTAAATAAACCTGGTCGTTTTGACGAGAATGAACGCCATATTATGGATACTCATGCTGAACTGGGTTATCATATGATAAAAAATTCTCAAAGACCACTCCTGAAGGCTGCAGCAATAGTAGCTTATGAACATCATGAAAAATGGGATGGTTCAGGATATCCTCAAGGACTGAGTGGAGAGAAGATACATATATATGGACGTATTACAGCTCTTGCTGATGTCTTTGATGCTCTTGGAAGTGATAGAGTCTATAAAAAAGCATGGAGTGATGAGCAGATTTTTCAACTTCTTCGTGATGAGAGAGGCAAACATTTTGATCCTATCTTAATAGATCTCTTTTTTGAAAATTTAGAGAAGATTAAAGAGGTACGAAAAACATTTAAAGATGTCTATCTTGATAAAGTAGATATGAAAAGGGATAAACAGATAACTATATTAGGTGCCTATGGTACAAAAGCAAAGGGTCATGGAACAAGTGCTTTTCTTTTGAACCCTAAAAATGTTATAGATGCGGGAAATTTACTAGAACCACTTAACATAGAGACTATAGATATAGAAAACATATGGATGACACACTCACATTTAGATCATATTATAGATATTGCCTATATTTTAGATAATTATTTTAACTTAAGAAAAAAATCTTTAAACATTATAGGTCTTCCTGAAACTATAAAAGCTATCAAAGAAAACTTTCTAAACAATA
>Ga0256837_1001148_pt1 | contig 18910 bp, 17 predicted proteins | sample 4562384metaG_FD_185976 | JGI IMG/M metagenome (GOLD analysis project Ga0256837, IMG submission 185976) | Hydrothermal vent microbial communities from Guaymas Basin, Mexico - 4561-384 | ecosystem: Environmental > Aquatic > Marine > Hydrothermal vents | place: Mexico: Guaymas Basin | collected...
GTCACTATTTCCAAATACTACCACACATAAAATAGATTTATCATTTTGTGGTGTAAACTCATATACTCTTGGATTTATTCCTGTTGTGCCTAAAGTATAACTAGAAAGTGGTTTAATCTCTTTCATAGTTAATCCAGATACTGTCGAAAATATACCTACATAACCATAAACACTAAGTCCAGCTAATATTAATAATTGTCTCATTTTATTTTTCTCCTATTTAAAATATCATCCTCACAAAAGTCACCCATAAAATTAACACTAGAGTTTCTATGACCAGAGTCTTTTAAACTTGACCCTATGTCATACACTCTAACCTTATCAATCATTAAGTATCTGTTATGATATGATTTATCTGCAATTATCTTTAAAGGTTTGTACTGTTTGTTGTATGTCTCAATATCTTGTTTAAGTTGTTTAGAAAAAGTGTGTGATATAAGTTGAAGTTATTCCCAGAATTACAAGTAGTGATTCTGAAATAATATCAAAGGAGATAATTGCTAATTTAGAAAAAAGATTTTCTTGGCTTAGTCATGTTGCAATTGTATATGATTCAATGACAGGGTATACAAAGCATATTATCAGCGAAAATGGAACAGGTGGATATATTACTTTTTTTAGAAAAAAGCTACATGGTAAAACAGAAAAAAATATAGTTATTATTTTTGCTAATCCTGATGTGAAAATAGATGTAAAAACAATTGATCGTAATATTACTGTTAATAAAATTATTACACCAACACATGGTATGGTTCCTAGAACCAAATCTATACAAATAAATGCAGAAGAGTTTAATTGGCATTCTGAGGGTAAAAGTTTACATGAAGCTGTTGAAAAGATAAAAAACAAGAATGCAAATACACAAGCGGTTATATGGATGGGCCAAAGAAAATCTCATACACATTATGAAATAAGTTCAAATTTTAAAGTAGAAAGTCAATGGCACTATAGTAAAAATAGTCCTTATTCTATAGGAATCTTTCAGTAGTTCAAAATGTTGATAACGCTAAAATATATTAAAAGTTGGAGGTAAAAATTATGAAAAATATAGTCCAATGTTAAATTTTCCCTCTAAAAATATTTTAGAGTTACCATTTACATTTGATGTAGAAAGACTTCAATCTGATTTAGATTGTGTTAAATCAAGCGATTGGGTAAAACATCCAAATGTAAATGCTTATAATGGTTCTTGGCTTATAAGTTCATTAACTTCTATTTCTGGAAGTACCAGACAAATAATGGCAGTTGAGAATCAAGATTATTTTGACACACCTTTGTTAAAGGAAACAACTTATATAAAAAGTGTTATAGATACATTCAAAACAAAAGTTGAAGCTGTAAGATTTATGAATCTTAGTGCAAATTCTGTTATAAAAGAGCATACAGACAAAGGTTCTTGTTTTGAAGATGGGTTAGTTCGTATTCATATTCCTATAAATACAAATAAAGATGTAAAGTTTTTATTAAATGGTATAATAACTAAGATGGATATAGGTAAGTGCTACTACATAGATGCTAATGCTCCACATAGTGTAGTAAATAGTGGTAATAGCCAAAGAGTTCATCTTCTCATTGATTGTCAAGTTAATGATTGGATAAAATATATTTTTAAACAATCTGGATTTATAGAGACAATATATAAGTATGATAATAAGTTTATACATGATGGAAATATTGATGATATTATTTTAAGTTTAAATCAAATGAATACTCCAGTATCTTTAGAGATTGTAAAAAAACTTAAATATAAAAAAAATAATTATATCCAAAAAGAAAAAGTATGAACAAACATTTACAACAACTAGAAAATGAGTCTATACACATCATCCGTGAAGCTATAGCTACATCTTCAAATCCTGCTATGCTTTATAGTATAGGTAAAGACAGTTCAGTGATGCTACATCTTGCACTAAAAGCTTTTTATCCTGCTAAACCACCATTTCCTTTAGTTCATGTAGATACTCTTTGGAAGTTTAAAGAGATGATGTCGTTTAGAGATAAAAGAGTTGCAGAAGTTGGGATGGAGCTTATCACTCATACAAATAAAACAGGTATAGATATGGATATATCTCCATTTGTAGATGGTTCTAAACTTCATACAGATATTATGAAAACACAAGCTTTAAAACAAGTTTTAGATAAGTATAGGTTTGATGTTGTATTTGGTGGGGCTAGAAGAGATGAAGAGGTAAGTCGTGCTAAAGAGAGAATATTTTCTTTTAGAGATAAAAATCATACTTGGAACCCACAACAACAAAGACCAGAAGCTTTTAATCTTTTTAACACAAACCTAAACAAAGATGAGTCATTTCGAGTTTTTCCACTTTCAAACTGGAGTGAAAAAGATATATGGGCTTATATAGAACAAGAAAACATTGAGATAGTACCTCTGTACTTTGCAAAACAAAGAGATGTATTTGAGTATGATGGTATGACCATACTTGCAGATGATGATAGAGTTCCAAAAGAGTATAAAAAAAGCATAAAAAAACAAACTGTTAGGTTTAGAACTCTTGGATGCTACCCTCTAACTGGTGCTATCAACTCAGAAGCAGATACCCTAAAAAAGATAGTAGATGAGATGAACAATGCAACTACAAGTGAGCGAAGTGGAAGAGCCATAGATAAAGACCAAACAGGTTCTATGGAAAAGAAAAAAGTGCAAGGATATTTTTAATGTTAAAGTTTATAACTTGTGGTAGTGTAGATGATGGTAAAAGTACACTTATAGGGCGACTACTTTATGACACAAACTCTATATTTACAGACCAATTAGAAACATTAAAAAATGATTCTAAAAAGTATGGCACCCAAAGTAACAACATAGACTACGCACTTTTAACAGATGGGCTTTTAAGTGAAAGAGCTCAAGGGATTACCATAGATGTAGCATACAGATACTTTAACACGAAAAAAAGAAAGTTCATCATAGCAGACACCCCTGGTCATGTTCAGTACACTAGAAACATGGCAACAGCAGTAAGTACAGCAGATGTAGCAGTTATACTTATAGATGCCTCAAAAGGTATCTCCATACAAACAAAAAGACACCTATATATAACTACCTTATTTGGTATAAAAGATATAGTTGTAACCATAAACAAGATGGACTTAGTTAGTTTTAGTCAAAGTGTTTTTAACGATATAAAAGATGAATTTTTATCCATAGTAAAAAGTTTAGAATTAAAAGATATAGATATAAAGTTTATCCCTATCTGTTCTATAGATGGTGATAATATTGTCTTAAAAAGTGTAAATACACCTTGGTATGATGATACTACACTCATAGATATACTAGAAACAACTACAACTAAATCTAAAACAAATGATAACTTTAGATTTTCAGTACAGTATATAAATAGACCAAATTCATCTTTTAGAGGTTACTGTGGTACGGTATCGGCTAGTAGTGTAAAAGTGGGTGATGCTATCAAGATAACACCATCAAATAAAACTACAACTGTAAAAGAGATAGTTACTTTCGATGGTAACTTAGATATAGCTAAAAAGGGTAAAGCTATAACATTAACTTTAGATGATGAACTAGATATAAACAGAGGAGATGTTATCACCAAAATAGATGCAAATGTAACTATCGGCGATAATTTTGAAGCTTCTATAGTTTGGATGGATGATATACCTCTAAATCAGAACAACACTTATGAGTTAAAAATGGCGACATTAAATACAGATGCCAAAGTAACTATAAAAACCATAAAAAATTTAACAACACTAGAAGATATAAAACAAGATACTTTACAACTAAATGAGATAGCAACTTGTAGTATAACCATAAACAAAAAAGTACTCATAGATACTTTTGAAGAAAATAAAACTACAGGAAGTTTTATACTTATAGATAAAATCACAAACACAACAGTAGCATCAGGAGTTGTAACAAAAGTAGATAAAACTTCAAAAAATATCTTTACTCAACATCACACCATCACAAAAACTTTAAGAGAAAAAAACCTAAATCAAAAGCCTTTTATACTTTGGTTTACAGGTCTTAGTGCAAGTGGAAAATCAACCCTAGCAAATGAGGTAGAAAAAGCACTCTTTTCAAAAGGTTTTAAAACATACCTTTTAGATGGAGATAACCTACGGAATGGTTTAAATGATGATTTGACTTTCTCTTTAGAAGATAGAGAAGAAAACATAAGAAGAGTAGCACATCTAGCACAACTTATGCTAGATGCTGGACTTATAGTTATAACTGCTTTTATATCTCCACTAAAAAAAGATAGAGAGTTTGCAAAATCACTTGTAAAAGAAGATGAGTTTATAGAGGTGTTTGTAGATACCCCACTAGATACTTGTCAAACAAGAGATAAAAAAGGGCTTTATGCCAAAGCAAAAAAAGGTGAGATAAAAGACTTTACAGGTGTAAACTCACCTTATGAAAAACCTACAGATGCAAACATAGTTATACAAGGTAAAACTGTAGAGCAGGGTGTAGAAGAGATTTTAGAATATTGTCAAAAAAGACTATAGATTATATATTTATTAGGATTTTTAAATGTTATTATTTATAATAAAAACTTAAGTTGACAGAAGTTATTTGTATTATTCGATAAGGGTTGATTAAAATTTTATTTAAAAATAAAAAAGCTAAAGTAGGTTCAAATGTTTAAAAATATAACTAAAAACTTGATATTTAAAACTCAAGCAAAAGAAGACCATAAATTTTTATTATCTCTTTATGGTTCTACACGAGAAGATGAGTTAAATATGACTACTATGAGTGAGTTAGAAAAAAAGAACTTTGTAGCCCAACAGTTTAAAGCAAGAGAGCTAGACTATGCAAAGATGTTTGAAGATGCTAAGTTTTTAGTAGTCTATAAAAAAAAGAAAGCTATAGGGAGAATTGTTTATGAAAATGGTGATACTCTTCATCTTATAGATATAGCTTTTATAAAAAAGTTTCGTAGTAGTGGTTATGGTAGTTGTATTTTAGAACAACTTTTATTAAAAGCTAAAGAGTTAAAAAAAGTGTTTGAACTTAGTGTAGTAGTAGATAACCAAAGAGCTATAAATCTATATAAAAAGTTCGGTTTAAAAGTTGTAAATCAGCAAGGATATTATTACACTATGCAAAAAATGTAAGAATAACTAAGTAGTTAAAAAACTGTTTAGTTGTTTTTATTTGAATGAGTTTATACTTATAAAGACAGAAAAAATTATATGAGGAGATTAAAATGGCAGAAGCTTTTACTGGAGAGATAAGGTTGTTTGCAGGAGATTTTGCACCTAGAGGATGGCAGTTTTGTGATGGTCAGCTGATAGCTATATCACAGAATGAAGTTTTATTTTCATTATTAGGTACATTATATGGTGGAGATGGAAGAAGTACTTTTGCTTTACCTGATATGAGAGGACGAGTTTCTATTCACCAAGGAACAGGAATAGGATTAACCACAAGACCTATGGGTCAAAGAATGGGTTTAGAAAGTGTAACTATCATTGATGAAACAATGCCTACACATTCTCATATTTTACAAGCAACAAATACAGAAGCAAAATATGCAAATCCTGTTGGCAAGATTTTAGCAAATGCATCAAATAAGTTTTATGATGATGGAGAAGAAACAACAACCGTTTCACTATCAAGTGAAGCAGTAGGTAATAGTGGTGATACAGAATCGCATATAAATATGATGCCATGTCTATGTGTGAATTATATTATTTGTTTAAATTCTATTTATCCAAACAGAAATTAAAAAAGCGAGGAAAAAAGATGGCAGAACCATTTATAGGAGAAATAAGAACATTTCCATATACATTTGTACCTCAGGGATGGGCAGCATGTAATGGTCAATTAATTAATATTAGTGAAAATACGGCATTATTTTCTATTATTGGTACAAGATATGGAGGAAATGGAAGAATTGATTTTGCACTTCCCGATCTGCAAGGTCGTGCCCCATTAGGTCCAAAACGTGGCAATAGTTTAGATGATTATCAGTTAGGTGTAAAGTTTGGATATCCATCTATATCGTTACAGCCTAGGCATATTCCAGCTCATAACCATACGATAAAAAAAGTACATACGGATAAAGCTGAAGAAAAGGTTGCTTCTAATAACTTTTTGGGAAAAATGAAAAAAAATTATTTTTACAATAAAAAAGTTAATATTACTAATATTCAAGCAATGGATATCGCTGCTTTAAGTTATGCTGGTAATTCAGTAGCTCATGAGAATAGACAACCTTATTTAGCTATACAATTTTGTATAGCATTAGAGGGAATGTATCCCTCAAGAAATTAACTTAAGCGAGGAAAAAAAGATGGCAGAAGCATATTTAGGTGAAATAAGAATGATGGGATTTAGTTTTAATCCTATAAAATGGGCAAAATGTGATGGTCAGATACTTCCAATTACGGAAAATCCTGCATTGTATTCTCTTTTAGGCACACAGTTTGGAGGGGATGGTAGAACTACATTCGCTTTGCCTGATCTAAGGGGACGAGTTCCTCTTCATCCTGGTGATGATAAAATGGGATCTTTATATAAACAGGGATACTATGGTGGAACAGAGGAAGTTACTTTAAATAGTAATGAATTACCGAAACATACACATAGTTTTAATGTTGGTGTTGATACAGGTTTAGATAATAAAGCAGATCCTAATGGATCTTTGTTAACTACGAATAATTCAGCATCTGATGGATTACTTTATGGAGATTCAGAAAATTTAATAGGTCTAAACCAAGAAGTTATAAGTAGTAGTGGTGCTGGTAAAGCTCATAATAATATTCAGCCTATGCAAGTGATTAACTTTTGTATAGCATTAGAGGGCTTATACCCATCACAAAACTAAGGGTAAGTGGTGCAAATGCACTGCTTATTTTAAAAGTTTATATAAAAGAGGTTATTCTTTAAGTAAATTATATATATTTTTTATATAAACTTTTAAATTATATAAAGGAAATGACATGAAGATTGTAATAGTTTTATTTTTAATATTTATCTCATTATCTGCAAAGATTATTAGTGTAGAGGAGCTAAATGAGTTTAGTTTTATCAAAAGTAAGTCAATAAAAGTAGATGAAATAGTTGATTTAGGAAGTATATACCTTGTAAAAGGTACAAAAAAGAAGAGAAATCGTACGAGCATGGTATCTTTTAGTATGACAAAAGATTTAAAATATTTATTTTTAGGTAGATCTTTTAATACTACTACAGGAGAAGAACTGTATATAAAAAAAGAGATGTCATCCTATACATCAAAAGCAAGTTTTACTTATGGAATAGGAAAAAATGAATATTATATATTTACTGACCCTCAGTGTCCTTATTGCATTAAGTTTGAAAAAAGATTATCAAAACTAAAAATACAAGATAAGGTAAAAATACATTATTTTTTATATCCTCTTAATTTTCATAAAAATGCAAGATCTATGAGTAGGTATATACTGAGTCAAAAAGATAATAGTTCAAAATTAAATGCTTTACATAATGTAGTTATAAACGGTTCAAAAAACTATAAATCAAAAGTATATACAAAAAAAGAGCTTGAAGAGTTAGAAAAAGAGCTAAAAACAATTAAAAGTATAACTTTAGAAATTGGTATAAATGGTACACCTACTATTTTAACAAAAGATGGTAAAAGAGTAAAAATAAATGACTTTTTTAAAGAGGTTACAAAATAGATGAAAATACTTTTTTATAGTTTCATTTTACTATCATCTTTATTTGCAAAAGATATTTGCATAACAAACTTCAACAAAAAAGTATGTAAAGATTTTACCATTTTAGAGAGTGTTATAGTAAAAACAACACTCTCTAAGAAAGAGTTGCAAGAAAAATTAAACAGACCTATAAAACAAATAGCATTTTTAAAAGAAACAAATCTTTTTTTAGTAGATTCAAAACAACCTTTAATCTACTCAAAAGAGTTAGAAAAAAAAGAGTATATCATCTATACTCAACCAAACATCTTACAAACAAGAGATTCTAACTTTAAAAAAACTCAAAACATAACAAAAAAATATAACTTAAAAAAAGTATGGCAAACCACAAAAGGTAAAGGTGTAAACATAGCTATCATAGATGATGGTTTTAACCTAGAGCATGAAGACTTAAAGGGTGTCAATATTCTGTTTTCTTACGATACAGATAACAAAAACTTAGATTCAAACCCTAAACTAAAACTAGATACTCATGGAACACAAGTTGCAGGAATAATATTTGCACAACATAATGGTATCGGTATAGATGGTATAGCACCAGAAGCAAACCTTATAGCCATAAGACAAACTACAAACATAACATCAGATACAGTTCTCTCTTTTACAGTAGCAAGTAAAGCAGGTGCAAATATCATAAACTGCTCTTGGAACTCTCCCTTACTTTTAGAACCTGTTTACGATGTAATAAAACACCTTTCAAAAGATATAGCTATAGTTATCTCAGCAGGAAACTCTCATAAAGAGATAACACCATTTTCAACTGAGGCAAGTATAGATGAAGTGATAACAGTAGGGGCTACTCAAAAGTATAGTAACTATGGGGATGTAGTAGATATTAAATTACAAAGTGGAGTTAAAACAATAAAAGCAGATGGCACTTATGGCAAGTTTGGTGGCACTTCTGCAACTGCTCCTATCATAACTGGATTATTAGCACTTAAAATAGCACAAAATAGAGATAAATCTCTAAAACAAATTTTAAAAATTTTAAAAAAGGATACAGATGTCAAATAACCTATTAAAAAATTTAGATGAATTAAAATATTTTAAAAATAAAAATATTAATTTTACAATTTCTAATCGTATGCTTGAAAAAAATATGGATATTGATACTTATATTAAAACATATTATTCATTTATAGATATTTCACAAGTTGAGAGTCTTTTTGGATTTACACAAGAGTTCTCACCATTTTATGGTGGTCGAGGGTTTAATAGTGTTTATTCTATGGATGAAGAACACTTAAAACAACTTGATAATGATAATTTAGGGTTATCACTAACTCTTACAAATCAATATTTTAATGAAGAAGACTATCAAAAAAGTTTTTTACAATTACAAAGACATCATAAAAAAGGAAACTCAATTGTTTGTGTAAATGATGAACTTGCAAATAGGATAAAAGTTGACTTTCCATTATATAGATTAAAAGCCAGTTTAATCAAAGATTTAAATAATTATGAAAAAGTACAAAAAGCATTTGAGATTTATGATTATGTTGTGATTCCAATGGAGATGAATGATGATGATGAGTTTTTAAAGTCATTACCAAATAAAGATAGAATTATTTTATTTGCAAATGCAAATTGTGCTTATAACTGTACCTCTCGTATATGCTATAGCTCAATATCAAAAGCAATGAGTGGAAAAGAAAAACCAGCGATAAATTGCTCTAAAGATGTTTTATCAAGAGATCAATTAGGGCATGTATTTTTTAATGTTAAAAAACTTCATAGTTTTGGATATACACATTTTAAACTTGTACCAAATCTATCTGTAAAAAAAGAGTTAGATGAGAAAGAAAATACACAAGAATTACTATTAAATATTATGAAGAAATTCAAGTCAGTTTTTTATCTTTTATCTTTTCCAAAATCAGGAAGAACTTGGCTTAGGTATATACTAGCTAATTATATAAATCTATACTACAAACTTAACCTTGATATAAATCTTCATACTATGTTTAATCTTATACCAAATGACAGCCTAGATACTAAAAAAGGATTAACATCTTATTCATTTGTAAAGGATGATAGATTCCCAATATTGATAGCTTCTCATAACTCTTTAAAATCATATACTGATGAAAATAAAATTGTACTGCTGAGAAATGTTTATGATTTACTTGTATCAGATTATTTTCAACATATACACTTTTTAAAAAAATATGATGGAAGTATCAAAGAGTTTATAAAAGAAAGAAACAGTTCACTACATAGGTATTGTAATTTTATTAACTCTTTAGAAAATAATGCTAATCAAACTATAGTTATAACTTATGAAATGATGCATGAAAATATATTTGATGTTATAAAAGAACTGTTAAATTATCTAAATATGGATGTAGATGATGAAATATTAGAACAATCAATTAAATACTCTACCTTTGAGAATATGAAAAAAGATGAATTGATTAGAGGTATACCTGATTATAAAGGCGATAAGAACGATACAAATAGTTTTAGAATAAGAGAAGGTAAAGTAAATAACTACGATAAGTATTTAGATCAAGAAGATATAGAGTATATAAATCAATATTGCCAAAATAATTTAACACTTTACTCAAAAGAGTTATTAGAAAAACTAGATATAAATTTTACAACAGGAGGTTTATTTAATGGATGATGAAATAAAATTTGACTTTTCAAGTACAGCAACAGATAATTTTGCAAAGATATTAAAAGCCCTAAATATCTCACTGTGCGTCACAAGTTACCAAAGTGCAAGACTCATTCTCATAAGAAGTGATGGAGAAACTATAGACACAAACCTAAAAGCTTTCCCTCGCCCTATGGGAATCTATGCAGATGAAGATAGAATCACTTTAGGTACATTTACAGAAGTTTTAGAGTTTAAAAGAAGTGATGATATTTTAGAGAGTATCAAACAAGGGACACTTGACAACACAGGTAATTTCTCAAAAAAAGTTCTTGAAAAAAACAAAGAGAAGATGCAAAAGTTAAAAGAATCAAGAGACAAAGAGATAGCAGAGGTAAAACAAGCTGATTCTCTTTATCTTCACCGTGCTTCTTTAACAACAGGTATGATAAATATACACGATATAGCATGGGGAGATGAGGGTTTATGGGTTGTAAACTCCACTTTTTCATGTCTATCTACCCTTAGCCCTGATAATAGCTTTGTAGCAAGATGGAAACCAAAGTTTATAAGTGAATTAGTTCCTGAGGATAGATGCCACCTAAACGGTATGGCAATGCAAGATGGAAAACCAAAATATGTAACAACTTTTAACATGGAAGATAGTAGAGATTCATGGTCTAATGGAAGAATTGACTATGGAACTCTCATAGATGTAGATACAGATGAGATTCTAATAGAGGGGATGAAAATGCCACACTCCCCTAAAATATATAATGATGAAGTATATGTATGTGAATCAGGACTTGGTGTAGTTTGGAAGTACAACCTCAAAACAAAAGAAAAAACAAAAGTAGTGACATTACAAGGTTTCACAAGAGGACTTTACTTTTATGGTGGGCTTATGTTTATAGGACTCTCACAAGTAAGAGCAAGTGAGATAAAAAATCCATCACCTATAAGTACAATGTACGATGAAACTTATGCAGGTATTTGGATAATAAACTTAGAAGACAACAGTGAAGTAGCTCACATAAAGTTTGATGGTGATGTAGACCAGATTTATGACATAGCTATCATACCAGATTCTACTGTACCTGAGATTATTAACACTAACAGCTCTTTAACTAGACATATATTTGATTTTAGAGATGAGATATAATGCTTACAAATACAATTATTTATAATAATGGAGAGATAGAGTTAAATGTATCATTAAATAGTGATACAATTTGGTTAACTCAAAAAGATATTACACAAGTTTTTGAAAAAGATCAAAGTGTAATAAGTAGGCATATTAATAATATTTTTAATGATAAAGAGGTAGATGAAAAAAGCAATATGCAAAAAATGCATATTGCTTCTTCTGATAAACCTGTGAAGCTTTATAGTTTAGATATTATTTTAGCTGTAGGGTATAGAACAAATTCAGCAAAAGCTATTCAATTTAGACAATGGGCAACATCAGTACTAAAAAACTATATCCAAGATGGTTATGTTATAAATGGAGATAAAATTACAAACGAAAGATTTGTATCTCTTGAAAATGATGTGACCACTCTAAAAAAAGAGATGAATCATATATCTAAGATGATTAAAAATGATAATCTAAAACAAGGAATCTTCTACAACGGACAAATATTTGATGCTTACAGTTTTATAGCTGACCTCATAAGAGAAGCAAAGAAAAACATCATCCTTATAGACAACTTCATTGATGATAGTGTCTTAACACTCTTTAGTAAAAATCAAAACATAGAAGTAACTATATATACAAACACAATATCGAAACAACTTAAACTTGATGTAGAAAAATACAATGCTCAGTACAGAACCATAAACATAAAAAACTTCAAAGATTCTCACGATAGATTTTTCATAATAGACAACACGCAAGTTTACCACATAGGAGCAAGTTTGAAAGACTTAGGCAAAAAATGGTTCGCATTTTCAAAGATGGATATGCAAAATATAAATATATTAGAAAAATTACAAAAGGAGAAACAAGATGAAAAATAAAAAGATTGCAAAAGCAATACTTCCATTTATGCTTATGGGTAGTCCTGCTGTGGCTATGGGAGGAGGAAGTTCAGTTCGGACTGGCTCACGCTTCAAAGTAAAAAAAGCTGTTGTAGAAAAGAAGATTTCAAAAGAAGAAGTTCAGAATGATCCATTTAGTGCTTTTACCAGTAAGCAAACTTATAAAAGTAACATAGATAAAGATAATGTACTATCTTTTTTAGAGCAAAATGGTTTATTGGAAGATAAAAAAATAAAAAATAGTTTTATTAGTGGTGATGTAATTTACCGTAAAGAGTTTGCTGGAAAGACATGTACTGGAGGACCATATGCTGGTTATCACTGCAGTGAAGATGCTTCTTGTAGACCACATGTTTCCGATACTTGGTTATGTAAAGATACAAGTGCAGATACAACAGCCCCAACTCAATCATCTATATCATCAGCAAATATTGCCGAAACAACAGCTGATATAAAAGCTACATCAGATGAAGATGCTACTATGTACTATGTTGTTGCTACAAGTTCATCAAGCCCTTCAGCTGATGATGTTATAAACAATAGTGTTACAAATGGTGTAAAAAATGGTAATGCTTCGGTAACTGCTAATAGTGCTGAAACTTTTAGTATTTCAGGGCTAACAGATGGTACTAAGTACTATTACTACATAATTTCAAAAGATTCTTCTGATAATAAAAGTATTGTTGGAAGTGGTGATTTTACAACTGTTGTTGCAAATGCAATCCCAACTATTACAGACACAACATCAAACCAAGCAGTAAATGACAATGCAACCATAAAACCATTTAGTGGAGTAACTTTAGCAGATGCTGACGATGATTCTATCTCAATTACTATTGCTTTAGATGATGGTGCTAAAGGTGCACTATCAGCTACAAGTATAGCAAGTGGAGCAGTTGCTGATGTACAAGCAAGTTTAAGAGATATAGTATTTACACCAACAGAAAATGCAGTAACAGTAGGCGATACTCAAACTACAACCTTTACCATAACAGTAAACGATGGCACAGGAGATGGCACAAATAGCGATACAACAGTAGTAAGTACAAGTATAAATGACATCCCAACAGATATAACACTAACTAGCACAACCATAAACCAAAGTGCAGGAACTGATGGAGTAGTAGGAACATTAGGTGCAACAGATGCAGATACGGGTGAGTCATTTACTTACTCTTTAGTATCAGGAGATGGTGATGCAAACAATGGACTTTTTAACATAAATGGTACAGATTTAAGAGCAAACGATGCAAGTGTAATGGCAGAAGCTACATACAACATAAGACTAAATGTAAACGATGGAGATGCTAACTATGAAAAAGCATTTACTGTAAGTGTAGTAGATGATATAGCTCCAACACTCACAAGTACCTCACCAGTAGATGATGCTACAGATATAGCAGTAGATTCTAACCTAGTGATAACCCTAAGTGAAAATCTACAAGTAGGAACAGGAGATATAACCATAAATGACCCAGATGGTGTAGTAGAAACTATACCAGTAGGAGATGCAAGAGTAAGTATAAGTGGAGGAGTTATAACCATAAACCCAACAGCAGACCTAGCACTAGATACACTCTACTATATTCAAATCCCAAATGGTGGTTTTACAGATACATCTAGTAATAGCTATGCAGGTATCACAGATACAACAAGCTGGAGTTTTACAACAGTAGCTAACAACATACCTACAGTAGCAACCATAAATAACTTCGCACTAGAAGAAGACTTTGGTACTCATAGTGTAGATATAAGCATAGCAGATGCAGACTCTGATAACCTAAGAGTAACAGTAGATATAAACAACACATCTATACTAACAACAAGCATAACTACAACAGACTGGATAGCATCAGCAGACTACTCTTCTGCTATGCCTTTACCTCTAACAAGTGTAGCAAATACACATGGTGATGTAAAACTAACTGTAACAGTTGAAGATGCAAAAGGTGCTACAAGTAATGAGATATTTGTAGTAACAGTAAACTCAGTAGATGATGCACCCGTAGCTGGTGATATGGCAGCAACAGTAGGGCCAAGCTCGAAAGAAGCATTTAATACATTTACTCCAACATTTAGTGATGTAGATAATGATAGTGCAATAACACTAAAAATAGAATCATTACCAAGTGTAGGTACATTTGAAAAGTCAGAAGATGATGGTAGTACTTGGACTGAGATAGATACTGTACCATTTGAAGTAGCTATGACTAACTTAGCTAACTATAGATTTAACGCAGGGGATAACTCAGGTCAGAACACAAATGTTGATTGGTCAGTTATGACAAGTCGTGATGGTACTGTAGAAAATGGACTTTGGTCAAACACAGCTACAGGTGTAGTAACTATCATAGCTAGTGCAGATAACAATGCACCAGATGTAAATATATCTAGCTCAACAGATACAGATATAAGTACAGATGTACTAACTATAAATGAAGATGCAAACCTAACAGGTATAACTATATCTTTTTCAGATGATTATACCCCAACAGGGTTTTTAGTAGGTATAGTAGATACTAACGATAGCTCTATCTTAGATATGAGTGGAATCACTATGGATACATCTCTTCAAGCAAGTGATGGAAATGTTTCATTTACATTTAAACCTAAGGCAAATACTTATGGTGATGTTCTTGTAACTCTAGGTGCAAACGATGGAGATAAAAATGCAACTAAATCATTTACACTAAGAGTAGATAGTGTAAATGATGTACCTATAGGACTAAACTTTGAAAAGACTATAGATGAAGATAACAACTATAATTTTTCAACACTAGACCCAACAACTATATACCTAGATACAAACGATAGCACTCAAGATTCTGCTGAAACTAATCCAGATATATTTACCATAGAAACACTACCAGCTCATGGTGCTTTACACTTAGGGGATAATGTAGCTTTAGCAGAGGGTGCAAATGTAGCTATAGGTGACTTAGCAAACTTAGTATATACACCACAAGAAAATAACAACACAGATGTAATATTTAACTGGAAAGCATCAGATGGTGAAGCATATACAGCTACTAAAACAGCTACTATCCATATAGCAGCTAGAAATGATGCACCAACAGATATAGGTGTAAGTAGTACAAGTGTAAACCAAAGTGATGTGATAAGTACATCATTGGTATCTCTAACTACAAGTGACATAGATAATAGTGCATTTACTTATACACTTATATCAGGTGAGGGAGATACAAACAATGGTGATTTTTATATAGATGGCTCAACTGTAAAAGCAAACAATGCAAGTGCTTTAGCTGAGGGAACATACTATGTAAGGGTAAACACAAATGATGGGATAGAAAACTATGATAAAAACTTTTCTATCAATATCACAGATAATGTTGCACCAACACTAACTACACTAAGCCCAACTGATAACAGTACAACACTTATAGATAGTAACCTAACAGTAGAGTTTAATGAGAACATACAAGTAGGCACAGGAGATATAGTTATAAAATATGATAGTAACGATAGTGTAGTAGAAACATTTGATGTAGCTACAAGTGAAAAGATAACTATAACAAACTCAACACTTACTATAAACCCTACAAATAACTTAGCATTTAACACTAAGTACTATGTAGATGTAGCAAATACAGCTATAAAAGATACAGCAAGTACACCAAATAGTTTTGCAGGTATAACGAACAAAGGTGATTGGGATTTTACAACATTTGCAAAACTATCTTTGACAAACCTAGAAGTTCCAAACATAGCATATACTGAGAGTGATAGTGCTACAGCTATAAGCTCACTTATAGAGGTTGTAAACCCAAGTGGTGAAGATATAATAGGTGCTAGTATTACTATAAGTAGTGGGTATGTAGATAGTGAAGATGTACTAGCTTTTACTTCTCAAAACGGTATAACAGGAGATTTCAACACAACTACAGGTGTTTTAACTTTAAGTGGAACAGCTAGTATAGCAAACTACCAAACAGCACTAAGAAGTGTAACTTATGACAACACAAATGACTCAGACCCAAGCACAACTTCAAGAGTGATAGATATAGCTATAACAGACTCAAAAGCTACATCTGTAGTGGTTCAAAGAACTATAGATATAACAGCAGTAGATAATACTCCTGATGCATTTAGCTTTACTGCACTTACAAACCAAGAAAAATCTATAGAGTTAGAATCAAATACAGTAGTGATAACAAATATAGCAGATGGTATAAACATCTCAGTAAGTGGTGGTGGTGAGTATAAGATAGGAAACGGTGCATATACATCAACATCAGGGACTATAGATAATGATGATAATGTAACACTAAAACAAACATCATCAGCATCATACTCAACAGCTACAGTAGTAAGCTTAACAGTTGGAGATACAACACAAGATTTTAGTGTCACCACAAAATCTGCACCTGTAGTTTCAGCACCATCAGCACCTGCACCAACAGTTGAAGAACCTGAGGCAGAAGAACCAGTTGAAGAAGAGCCTAGTGTCGAAGAACCTACAGTTGAAGAGCCAACAAACGATACAGAACTAGGAAAAGACACCATAAGTATATCTCTACCAACAGAAGATGGTGAAGAGAGTGAAACAGTTCAAACACCAAAGTCAGAACCAAAAGATTTAGATACAGGGACTACTATATCTGAGTACAAAGAGTTTGAAGACACTCCACTAACAGAAAATGGAGATACAAAAACAAAAACTGCTACATATACAACAGAAGATGAAAATGGTGAAACAAGTGAAAAAAGTATCGTTACAGAGGTAGAAGATACAACTATAACATCTACAGCTGATGGTATAGAGGTAAAAGGTACAATCATAGGTGAGAATGGAACCGAGACGACAACTACTACAAAGATTAATGATAATGGACTTATCGACATTATAGTAGAGAACAATGAGGATGATACAACATCAAGAATCTCATCTTATAAAGTTGGTGGAGATGTAGAAACTAAAGAGGATGGAGAAACAGCAGTAACATTTGAAAATACAAATAGTGATGATAACCAGATAGAGTTAGTAGCAGTAGCATCTGCTGATGGTACAGTACAACATATAGTAACTATCACCCATGAAGATGGAACAGTTACAACATCTAAAGCGTCATCAGATATACCAAACTCTAAAATCATCGTAACAGATGATAATAAGATACAAACTATAGCAAGCGTAGAAACACAAGAGGGTGAAAATGTAGGTATCATAGCCCAAACTGATGATAAAGGTGAAAGACTACATATAGTGTCGTTTGTAAAAGCTGATACAGGTGAACAAGTAACAAGTGTAGTAAAATCTTCACTAGAGGGTTCACAAACAGTTATGCATGAAAAAGAGATAGAAACATCAGTCAGAAAACAACAAAACGGACTAGAGTTAAGAGCAATAGCTACAACTAAACTAAATGGTGAAACAAATACACTGTTTGAGATTTTAGACATAGAAACAGGTGAGGTTTCAACATTTGACCCAACACTAGATGAGTCTACTCCGTTTGAAGCAAATAACAAAGTTTTTATAGAGAACGATACAGATGGCAATATGGTGATAAGAACACAAACTCAAATCACAAGAGAGATAATTTTTAAATAAGGACTAAAAAAATGAAAAAGTATTTTATGTATATATCTATGGCACTTTTTATAAGTGGCTGTAGTGGAGGAGGGGGTAGTGGTGATAGTAGTTTTTCTGAAGATACAGACCTACCTGTTAGTCCAGTTTCAAAAACTATAGAGGTAGGAGAAGAGATATTTGTAGGTTCAGGAGATTCTATAGTTCCAAATAGTTCAGATACTGAGATAGTAGTTTCTCACTACTTAAACGACACAAAAAGTGTAAAAGTTTTAAGTGGTTCTGTAACTTTACTAAGTGGAAACTATGATGCTAAATAAAAATATACTAAACCCGTTACTTTTACTTAGTGTACTATCTTCAACTGTTTATGCAGATAAAGATTTCTTTATGGGGTTAAATAGTGGTTATAACAATCTAAAAGTAGATAAAACAGCTAATCTTGTTACAAACACCATAGATGAAAATGGCTACAATGTTGTAATGGAATTAGGTTATAACTTATCTAAAAGTATAACTATATCACTAAACTACCAAAGAGTTAAAAACGATAGTACAAGTTTGGATAACTACTATCTAGCAAGTGAATACACCCTTACAAACTACAAAAGTTTTAGCCCATACATAGGGTTAAACCTAGGTTTATCAGAACTAAAATGGGAAAGCATACCAGTAGATTTGACAAATAAAGATTTATACTCTAGTTCATATATGTTAGGAACTACTATAGGCTCAACATATAAACTAAATAAAGACTTTTTTAAACTTTAACTATACACTAAACTATATGGATGACCACATAACAACCATAAAAAGCACCTCTCAAAACGGTGAGATAAAACACAAACTTTTACATGGGTTTAATCTTGGGGTTAGGTATTGCTTTTAGGGAGAGTTATAGGGAGTGTTCAAAATTCTGTGTCAGCCTGATATAATAAGAAAATAAAAGGTTGATAAAGATGAGTAAACTAGAGAATACAGATTTTGATTTTAACGATGCAGTTCAAGATATAATGAATGGTAAA
>Ga0256837_1001149_pt1 | contig 18905 bp, 19 predicted proteins | sample 4562384metaG_FD_185976 | JGI IMG/M metagenome (GOLD analysis project Ga0256837, IMG submission 185976) | Hydrothermal vent microbial communities from Guaymas Basin, Mexico - 4561-384 | ecosystem: Environmental > Aquatic > Marine > Hydrothermal vents | place: Mexico: Guaymas Basin | collected...
GACAAAGATTCACAAGGAACTATGGCTGTTCCTATCTATATGAGTACAGCTTATGAGTTTCGTGATGTTGAACATGCTGCGAATCTATTTGCCCTTAAAGAGTTAGGAAATATCTACACTCGTTTAAACAACCCTACAACAGATGTATTTGAAAAAAGATTTGCTGAGTTAGAGGGTGGTGAATCTGCTATTGCTACCTCAAGTGGTATGAGTGCTATATTTTTTGCCATAGTAAACTCTGCTGAAGCTGGAGATAACATAGTTTGTGCTAAACAACTTTATGGTGGAAGTTTAACTTTAAATACCCATACACTTAAAAGGTTTGGAATAGAAGCAAGATTCTTTGATGTTCACAACCCATCTGAAATAGAAAACTTAGTAGATAATAAAACAAAAGTTATATTTTTCGAATCATTAACAAACCCTAGTATTGATGTGGCAGATATTGAAGCTATAACAACTATTGCTAACAAGCACGGAATCTTAACAGTTGTAGATAATACAGTAGCAACACCTATTTTATGTCGCCCTTTTGAGTTTGGGGCTGATGTTACAGTTCATAGTGCTTCAAAATACACAACTGGACAAGGTCTTGCTATTGGTGGGATTTTAGTTGAGAGAAAAAATCTTTTAGAGAAATTAAAAGGGAATCCTAGATACCCACACTTCAATGAACCTGACCCATCTTACCACGGCTTAGTTTATGTAGAGACAAATTTACCACCTTTTACACTCCGTGCTAGACTTTCTCTTCTTCGTGATTTAGGTGCTGTTTCATCACCATTTAACTCTTGGTTATTTATTCAAGGCTTGGAACACCTTTCACTCCGTATGAGAGAACACTCTAAAAATGCTTTAGAGTTAGCACAGTTTTTAGAATCTCACCCTAAAGTTAAAAAAGTAAATTACCCTGGATTAAAAAGTAATTTAAACTATGAGAATGCTCAAAAATATTTTGAAAATGGGGCTTGTTCTGGACTTTTAAGTTTTGAGTTAGAATCTCTTGAGGTTGCTATGAAAGTGGTAAATGCTACTAAACTTTACTCTTTAGTTGTAAACATAGGCGACTCTAAGTCTATCATAACTCACCCTGCTTCAACAACTCACCAGCAACTAAGTCAAGAGGAATTAATAGCTTGTGGTGTTCCTGCAGGACTTATTAGAATCTCTTGTGGGCTTGAAGATTCTAAAGATTTAATAGCTGATTTAGCTCAAGCATTAGAATCTTAAAAATAAAGAGATGCTATTACTTGCATCTCTTTATTTTATATCATATCTTTCTAGTTTATTATGTTTTATAATTTGACTTAACTCTTCCCCATATTTATCACCAATTTCAGAATATTTATCTAACTTCTTAACAAGTTCATAAGGATTTTTAGTCTCTACTCTTAATTTACGAAACTCTTTAAAAGCTGTCCCTTTTCCCACTAAAAGATAATAAGCTTTTACACTATCCTCAATAGAATTAAATTTTCTAAGCCATATAGTTTTGTTTCCATCCCTCTGAATATTAGCAGGAATTCTAGGTTCGTTTTTATTTGCACTCCACATCCCAAAAATATTATTTGCTTCGACAAAGAATCTTGATGTAGCCCATGCACTCTCCATTGATGCTTGAGCAAGAACTATACTAATAGGATGTGGTTTTAAAGCTTCAAGTAACTCTTTATCACTATTTGCTCTATATTTTTTCTTCAGGATTGCTATTTTCTCTTTATTTGTTCCATTTAATAAATCTTTTTTTACACTATTATAGTGATATAATAATTTATAATAAACTTTATATACAGCAGGCACTAAAAGATAAAAAAACCTATTTTTTTTAGTTTTAACACTCATTATTTTAGGCACAATATTAGCTACATATTTTTGTTTTTTTTTATTATTCTCTGCATATATACTAACATTTAATAATACTATTAAAATAAATATCTTCATATTAATTATTTATAAAATACCTTTCAACTCCATCAGCAAGTCCATGTGCTAATCTATTTTGATACTTTTTATCTACCAATCTTCTTGCTTCTTTTGGATTAGTTACAAATCCAACTTCAACTAAAACAGATGGCATCCCTGCACCTACTAATACCCAAAATGGTCCCTCTCTTACTCCACCATCTTTCACCTTAGAATAAGTTTTTTTAAGTGATCCTAACATCCCTCTTTGTAAATCAATTGCCAATTTATTTGAAGCAACAATATTATGTGAGCTAAGTGTATTTAAAAAACTTTGTTTTCCATAAAAATTCATATCACTTAAATCAGCTGAATTTTCTTTAGCTGCTACATTTTTTGCTCTTGTAGTTCTTGACTTAGATAAAAAATAGCATTCTACTCCAGAAGTTTTATTAGCATTTCTCTTAGGAACAGCATTAGCATGTATACTTATGAATATATCTGCATTTTTTCTATTAGCATATTTTGTTCTATTACTAAGTTTTACAAACTTATCTGTATACCTTGTCATATACACTTTATATCCACGAGATTTTAAAATATTTTTTAATTTTGTACCAATTTGTAAAACAATAACTTTTTCTCTATAACCTCTGTAACCAATTGCTCCAGGATCTTTACCACCATGCCCAGTATCGATTACAATAACCTTATTCTTATCTAATCTTTTTGGTGATATTTTTTTATCTACAAAAACTTTATTTTTTACCACAGGTTTTGGTTTTGAACTTGATTTTACTGTAATAATTAATTTATTAGAAGATATTTTAAACCTAACATTAACTTTTTTGTTATCTTGAATAACTAGCCTAATAGTATTTAATCTATATTGTGCAAGCTTTATTTTATCAATATTATCTTTTCTTATTTTTTTAAATTTATTCATTGAAGCATGTATGTCAAAAACATATCTATAATTTTTTTGTTTAGAATTTATTATTTTAAAGAAATTTACATCTTTTTTATTTAATTTTTTTTCAAACCTTAAAACTAATTTATCTTTTTCTATCCATTTAATTGATTTTAATTTATTGGATGAACTTACTTTTATTTTTTTTATTTTTGGAACTTTATATTGAAGTTTAGAAGAATTTTCTTTTTTTGAAACACTCTTTATAGGTTTTTTATATCTATATGATGATAACTCTTTTTTATACTTTGCAACATCAATATGAAGCTGATTTCCACTTAAAACAATACCTTTTAAAGCATCTTTTCTTAATTTAATATTTTCAGAAATTATCGCTCTAAGATATAGATTTTTATAATCATTATATGCACGAAATTGTTCACTTTTACTACCATTTTTCATAAGAGAATTAGCTCTTTTTAAAGTCTGGGAATCACTTAGCGCATTAAGAGATAAAACAAATATAAATAATAGTGAAAAAAAGCGAATCATATAAAAATTATTCGCCCTCTATAAGTTTAGTCATTAACTCTTTTACAGAGATAAGTTTATCTAGTCTATAACCATTCGTTCCTGAGAAAAATAAACCTGTTTCTAAATTACCAAGATAAGCATCACTAAGTCTATCTGCTATACAAAAACCAACCTCTTTTGCTTCAACACCACGCTTACAAGGTGCAACACAATTAGAGATACATTTAATAGCTGGACCCTCTCTCTTAGCAACTAAACGAGTTAGGTTACTAACTACACCTTGTGCTGGATAACCAACAGGTGAACTCATCAACTGAATATCTTCCTCTTTAGCCTCAATAAGCACTTGTTTGAGATTCTCATGTGCATCACACTCATAAGTTCCTATAAAACGAGTTCCCATCTGAACTCCAGAAGCACCAAGAGCTAGCATCTCTTCAATATCTGATTTATCCCAAACACCACCAGCAGCAATAACTGGAATATCACCCCACTTAGCTGCTTCTTCAACAACTGGAGCTACAATATTTTCAAGTTGATTCTCTGGTAATTTGCATTGTTCATAAGTAAAACCTTGATGACCACCACTTTTAGGACCCTCAACAACAACAGCATCAGGAAGTTTGTTATATCTTTTTTGCCATCTTTTACAAATAATCTTTAAAGCTTTTGCAGATGAAACAATAGGAACAAGAGCAACATCAGGATAACCCTCTGTAAACTCTGGCATATTTGTTGGAAGTCCAGCACCAGTAATGATAATATCTACACCTAATTCACAAGCATTCTTTACCACATCACCATAACCATTAATTGCATATAAAATATTTGCAGCTAAAGGCTTATCTCCACAAATTTTTCTTGCATTTTTAATAATCGCTTCAAAACCATCTCTTGAGTAGAAGTTTTCTTCACCTAAAGGTTTATCATCAACTAATTTTCCAGCAAATTCCTTGTTTTGATAGTATCCAGTTCCAACAGAACTTATAACTCCTAAACCACCCTCTTTTGAAACATTACCAGCTAGTTTATCCCAACTGATACCAACACCCATTCCACCTTGTACAATAGGTTTCTCAATAGTATATTTTCCAATTTGTAATGATTTGAAACTCATTTTAATTAACCTTTAATTTTGCAAATTTTCTTTTTCCAACTTGAAGTATGTACTCTCCAGCTGATAATTGTAGTTGCATATCTGATATTTTTTCTTGGTTTATTTTAACAGCACCTTGCTTAATATCTCTTCTTGCTTGTGAAGTTGATGGCTCAATGTTACAATCTAGTAATGCTTTTGCTATCCAAATCTCTCCATCACAAGAAAACTCAGGAATATCTGTTGGAATTTGACTTTTTGCATGAACTTTATCAAACTCTTCTTTTGCTGAAATCGCAAAATCTTTTGAATGAAAACGCTCAACTATCTCCATTGATAGTTCCTCTTTCACTTTTTTAGGATGAAGAGTTCCATCTGCCACACCAATTTTAAGTTGTGCTATCTCATCTAAAGTTTTTGCACTTAAAAGCTCATAGAATCTCCACATCAAATCATCAGAGATACTTAAAACTTTTCCAAACATATCATTTGCTTCATCAGTTACACCGATATAATTATTCAAAGATTTACTCATCTTTTGAACACCATCAAGACCCTCTAAAATTGGCATCATTAAAACAGCTTGTTGTTTTTTCACATCATAAACTTTTTGAAGTTGACGACCCATCAAAAGATTAAATTTCTGGTCAGTTCCACCAATCTCTATGTCACTTTTTAAATGAACAGAATCATAACCCTGAAGAAGTGGGTAGATAAACTCACTCACTGCAATAGGTGTCTGAGATGCAAATCTTTTAGAAAAATCATCTCTCTCTAACATTCTAGCAACTGTAAGTGTTGATGATAACTCTAACATACCAATAGCACCAAGTTTTTCTAACCAGTCATTGTTGTAAACTATCTCAGTTTTACTTTCATCTAATATCTTAAAAGCTTGAGTTGTATAAGATGAAATATTTTTTATAATATCATCTTTTGTCAATACTTTTCTTGTAGCACTTTTACCAGTTGGATCACCAATTGTTGCAGTAAAATCACCTATTAGAAACTGTACAATTGCTCCATATTTTTGAAATGTTGCAAGTTTTTGTAAAAGTACTGTATGACCTAAGTGTAAATCTGGTGCAGTTGGATCAAAACCACATTTTACAGTATAGTTTTTTCCCTCATCAAAAAAAGCTTTTAAAAGTTTCTCAATTCTTTCAATATCTATTATCTCAGCACTACCTCTACTTATCTCTCTTAATGCTTCTTCTAACATAATTCTCTCTTAATTTTAATTTTTATAAGCATCATCTGCTCTATTGAGCTGAATCACTTTTATATTTTGTTCTATTTTCTTTCGAAGAGAATTAAGATTGTTCTCTACCGATTCAAATTCTAATTCACAGTATTTTATATAATCTATATCTTCTTTACCTAATTCAATAGATAATATATCAATATTTAATTTAACTAAATATGTTAAAAAATCAGCTAATGCACCTTTTTCATTATGTAATGATGCGATTAAATGATATTTATAAATATTTTGCTTTTCCCATTTTACAAAAACCATTTTTGATTTATTTTCTATCATTTCAGAAGCTTGTTTACACATTTTATGATGTACATGAACCTTACTTTTATCTAAAAATGCAACTATCTCATCTCCAGATTTTGGATGACAACAATAATCAAATACAACATCACTTATATTAGTTGTGCTATATATCTCTAAACCACTCATTTTATATAGCTTTAACTTAAACCTGTGCTTAGATAAAAAACCTTTAAATCTACTATTTTTACTTATTTCTGCTGTATATTTTGCTATTACATATCTTAAATGATCTATATCACAAGGGATATGTGATCGTTTATCACACCCATTTTCATCAAACCACTCCTCTATACGAACTGTATTTAAATTCATAGCAGTTGAAACAATATTAATACTAGATTTATTATTTATATCTTTAATTCTATTGTTACAGTTAAGTTTCATATTTGTTGTAGCTTTTGATGTTTTGACAGCATCAATCCAACTACATCTAGTGATAATTTCATCTGAAGTATTTATTTTAATAATATCACCATTATGCAACTCTGTTAAAAGTGAAACTTTTGATTTATTTACCAAACAAGTATTAGCCTTATTTCCAACTTCTGTATGCACTGCATAAGCATAATCAAGAACAACTGCCCCACGAGGTAATGTAAAAACATCTCCGTCTGGAGAAAATATAGCTATATCTTCACTATATAAATCATTTTTTATTAAAGCATAAAAATCTTCTATCGATTCATTTTGATATTGTAGATTATCAAGCCAATCAAGTTTTATATGTGAATTTTCACAACTCTTATACTTCCAATGAGCAGCAACACCTAATTCAGCTGTTTTATGCATCTCAAATGTTCTTATTTGAACTTCAAATATTGCTGTTTTTGAAAATACACTAGTATGAATCGTTTGATAACCATTATCTTTTGCAATTGCAATATAGTCTTTAAATCTTGAAGATAAAGGCTGAAAATTAAGATGAATTAACCCAAGAATCTTATAACATTTTACTGGATCGTCAGTTAATATTCTAACAGCTAAAAGATCTAGTACCTCATCAATACCAACACCTTTTCTTTGCATCTTCAAATATATTGAATAACAGTGTTTAACTCTACTTAATATCTCAAAATCATCTTCACAAAAACCATTTTGTACAAGTATCTTTGTGATTTGTTCCTTAAAGTCATGAAGTTTTTGTTCAATTGCATGATAATTTGTATCTAAATAATTATCAATATGGTGTTTCTCTTCTTTAAAAAGATATCCAAAACTTAAATCTTCTAAGATATTTTTTAAAAATGAGATTCCAAGTCTATGAGCAATTGGAGCATATACAACTAATGTTTCTTCTGATATTCTTTCTTGCTTATAATCTGGAAGAGCATCTAAGGTAAGCATATTATGCAATCTATCACAAAGTTTTACAACTAAAACTCGTACATCAGCTATACTTGCTAAAAGCATTTTTCTAAATGATAAAGCCGATACTACTAGCTTTTCGTTTGAAGTTGAAGAACTTAATTCACTATCTCTAATCGTATCAATTTTTGTTAATCCCTCAACTAAATGAGCCACATCCTTACCAAATATTTCTAATATCTCTTCTATATTAATATCTGTATCTTCTACAACATCATGTAAAAGAGCAGCTATCGCCATAGATTCATCAGCAGTTATTGATGAAACAATACTAGCAACTAAAATTGGATGAATAACATAAGGTTCACCACTTTTTCTAAATTGAGTTTTGTGAGCCTCTTTTGAATATTCTAAAGCTTTTATTAAAATATCAGTAGATTCTATTTGTGAAAAAAGATAAGCAGATGCCGATTCAACATCATGCATATGCTTTACTTTTTCAATATCAATTTGACTCAAACCCAATTTATACTACTTTTCTATATCTATAAAGCCTTTTACAACAACAAGGCCTTCAGAAATTTCCATTAATGCTATATCAGCTGCTTTAACACTTTTTGTATCAACATTTAATCTACTCGGTGCACCATTTAAAATTTCATCACTTCTTTTAGCTACGGCAATAGCTAATTGGTAATTATCCATATTTGGGTAATTTTCTAAAACTTTCGCTGTTAATTGTTCTGTTCTCATTCTATATTCCTTAAATTTTTATTATTATCTTACTATTGAACACTTTTTCATATTACCATTTAAAATATCAAGAATATTTCCTTTATCGGACATATCGCATACAATAATAGGTAATTTATTCTCTTTAGCTAATGCAATAGATGTATCATCCATAACTTTTATATGATCAGTTAAAGCTTGTTCATAAGTAAGCTCTTCTAATTTTATTGCATCTGCAAATTTCATTGGGTCTTTATCATAAACACCATCAACTTTTGTTGCTTTAACAATAACTTCAGCACCAATCTCAACTGCTCTAAGAGTTGCAGCAGTATCTGTTGTAAAAAATGGGTTACCTGTTCCTGCTGCAAAAATTACAACACGACCTTTCTCTAAATGACGAACAGCTTTACGATTAATATATGCTTCAGCAATCTGTTCCATTTTAATAGCTGTTTGCATACGAACTTCAAGACCTGCATGTTCACAAGCTTCTTGCATTGCAACACCGTTAATTACAGTTGCAAGCATCCCCATATAATCACCACTAGTTCTTTTGATGATTCCATCTTGTGCAGCTGTTACACCACGAATAATATTTCCACCACCAATAACTATCCCAACTTCTATCTCAGCATCCACAAGAGATTTTATCTCTTGTGCAATATATTTTAAAATCTGTGTGTCAATTCCATGACCAGAATCACCTGCTAAAGCTTCACCTGAAAACTTAACTAATACTCGTTTTTTAGTCATCGATACACCCCTATATATAATCTGCGAATTGTACTTAAATATGGCTTTTATTTTGCTTTGAGAGGGATTTAGAATATAATATTAGATATATAAATACAGATTAAGTTAAAGAGAGATATGAACTCAATTCATTTTACATATTTACTGATTCTAGCAATGCTTTTATGGGGTGGTGGTTGGAGTGCTTTAAAAATAATAACACCAAATATATCTATGGAAGTTATACTATTCTGGAGATTCTTTATAATGAGTTTATCTTTTATCCCAATCATTATTTTTTTTAAAAAGTCTTTTAATATAAATATTAATTCCTTGAAGTACATACTTACAAGTTCTGTTTTAAATATCCTATTTATGGTTTTTTCATTTTATGGAATTAAATATGGCACAGCAGGTTCAGGTGGAGTTATTATTACCACTCTTACCCCTATTATGACATTTTTTCTTGTTGCTATAATTTTTAAAAAAAGACTTCGTAATATTCAATATTTTGGACTTTTTATTGGTACTATTGGTAGTGTTGTTTTACTTCAATTAAATGATTTAACGCTATTTTTAAACAGTTCAAACATATACTTTTTATTATGTGCAATAACTTGGGCTGGAGTTACTATGCTTTCCCAACACTCACAAAAATATATAGATCCTATCCATTATTCATTTTTAATCTCTATAATAGCAACTATAAGTACATTTATATATGCTTATGATTCCAATATTACAATGGTATTTAATGAAGGTTTTAAATTTTGGACTGCATTAATCTATCTAGCACTATTTGGTCAAACTATTGCTACTACAATATTTTTTATAGCTTCAGGTAAATTGGGGAGTGAAAAAACAAGTTCTTTTATGTTTTTAGTTCCCTTATTTGCACTAATTATCGCATGGGTTGTTTTAGATGAAAATGTAGAATTTCATATTTTAGTAGGTGGATTTATTAGTATAATAGCTGTATTCTTTATAAATAAATCAAAGTGATTTATGCTAAAATATTTTACTTAAATAAAGAGGAAAAAATGAATAGACAACTTTTAAAAGATAAACTTTCAAACCTTTCACTATCTATGTTTAGAAAAGATTTTTTTGGAATCTACCATGGTTCTTTATCTGCGAAAATAGAATCAAACAAATTTATTATCAATACGAAAGAAGCTGTTTTTGATGCAATAGATGAAAACTCTTTAATTGAACTATATTATAAGCAAGATTATCGGTGGAAACTTGCAAGTATAGATTCTAACATACATTTTAACATCTATTCCCAAATTTCAGATGCAAAATTTATAAGTTTTACTATGCCACCATTTACAACTGCTTACTCCTTAGAACATAATATTATTACCCCAAAAGACTATTTTGGATATAAAGAGTTAGGTTCTATTGATATAGTAAGTCCTAAACAATTTGATGATTGGTATGACAGAGCTCAAAGTGAAATATCATACTATTTTCAAACAAATAAAACAGATATTATGATTATACGAGGTTATGGAGTTTATTCATACAATAGAGATCTTCACGAGATGGCAAAGAAACTCTCTATACTAGAAAAAAGTTGTAGATTACTTATGATAGATAATAGCTATGATAAAATATACTTAGATTAAATCTTTTATAGCATCATAAGCTATATCCATCATAGTGTCAATTTCATCTTTTTTAATTATATATGGTGGCATAAAATAAACTACATGACCAAGTGGTCTTAAAAATACATTCTGCTCTAAAGCATACTGATAAATTTTAAGCCCTACTCTATCTTCTGGCTTATAACCTTTTAGCTCAACAACACAAATCATACCTGTTTGTCTTATAGAATCTACATTATCAAGTGCTTTAAATTTTTGTAATTTTTCACCCATATAATTTGCTAATTCACGATTCTTTTCTATGGTATTTTCATTTTCAAATATGTCTAAAGTAGCATTAGCAGCAGCACAAGCTAAAGCATTCCCAGTATATGAATGGGAGTGTAAAAATGCTTTATGCTCACCATAATCACAATAAAATTTTGCATATATCTCATCACTAGTTAAAACAACAGACAATGGTAAATAACCACCAGTTAAACCTTTTGAAAGAACTATAAAATCTGGTGTAATTTTTGCCTTTTCACATGCAAATAACTCACCAGTTCTTCCAAAACCAACCATAACTTCATCTGCAATAAGATGAATATCATATCTACTACAAATCTCTCTTATTAACACTAAAAACTGAGTGTGATACATATGCATATATCCAGCACCTTGAATCAATGGTTCCACAATTATTGCACTAATTTCATCAGATTTTTCAATACATAATTTTTCAAACTCTTTAGAAGCTTCTATTGCAGATTCTATACTCATATCTTTTGGTACTGGTGTTTGAACAGAACGAATTAATAATGGTGCATAAGTGTCCTTATAAAGTTCGACATCTCCAACACTTAATGCCCCTATTGTTTCACCGTGATAAGAGTTAGTTAGTGAAACAAATAAGCTTTTCTTTTTACCATCATTGTAATGAGCATGATAACTCATTTTTAAAGCTACTTCAACAGCACTTGAACCATTATCAGAATAGAAACATTTATCTAATCCATCAGGAGTAAGTTTTACTAATCTCTCTGAAAGTCTTATAACTTGTTCATGTGTAAAACCTGCAAGAATTACATGTTCTAAACAATCTATCTGTTCTTTTATCTTCTCATTAATATATTTATTAGTATGTCCAAATATATTAACCCACCAACTACTGATAGAATCTATATATGAATTACCTTCAAAATCTTCAATATAAATACCATGTGCTTTTTTAATAGGGATTAGAGGAAGTGTTTCGTGATCTTTCATCTGAGTACATGGATGCCATAAAACATCCAAGTCTCTTTTTTTTAGCTCTTCATTTTTCATAAATTTTTATAAAGCTATAAATGAGCTCTACTTTTGACCCTCTTTAAGAGAATCAGCAATTAAAAATGCTAACTCTAAAGATTGGTCTGCATTAAGACGAGGATCACAATGAGTATGATAACGAGAAGATAAATCCTCTTCAGTTACAGTAAATGAACCACCAATACACTCAGTAACATTTTTACCTGTCATCTCTAAATGAACACCACCACCAAAAGTACCCTCAGCTTTATGAACTTGAAAGAACTCTTTCATCTCAGTAAGAATAGCATCAACTGGACGAGTTTTATAATTATTTGAAGATTTAATAGTATTTCCATGCATTGGATCACAAGACCATACTACTTTAAGACCTTCTCTCTCAACTGCTTTTATAAGATTTGGAAGTCCATCACCAACTTTTCCAGCACCCATTCTAACAATTACATTTAAACGACCAGCTTCATTTTCAGGATTTAAAGTTTGTGCTAATTTTACTAAATCTTCAGGATCCATTGTTGGTCCAGCTTTTACACCAATAGGATTCTTAACACCTCTTAAATACTCAACATGAGCACCATCAAGTTGGCGAGTTCTATCACCAATCCATAACATATGAGCAGATGTATCATACCACTCATCAGTTGTAGAATCTTTTCTTGTGAATGCTTCTTCATAAGGTAATAAAAGAGCTTCATGTGAAGTGTAAAAATCAGTTTCTCTTAAAGTTCTATATGTCTTAGATGTGATTCCACAAGCTTCCATAAACTTTAAAGATTTTCCAATCTCCTCTGCTAGTGCTTCATATTTCTCACTTACAGCACCTTGATGAGCAAAATCTTGTGTCCATTGATGAACTTGATGTAAATCAGCTAAACCACCAGATGCAAATGCACGAAGAAGATTCTGAGTAGCTGATGCTTGATTATAAGCTTTTACCATTCTACGAGGATCTGGTATACGAGCTTCAGCTGTAAATTCAGAACCATTAATAATATCACCACGATATGAAGCTAAAGTAACACCATCAAATGTTTCAGTATCAGATGAACGAGGTTTTGCAAATTGACCAGCAATTCGACCAACTTTAACAACTGGTAATCCACCAGCATAAGTCATTACAACTGCCATCTGCATCATAGCTTTAAAACTATCTCTTATATTATCAGCATGAAATTCACTAAAACTCTCAGCACAATCTCCACCTTGAAGTAAAAAAGCATTGCCATTAGCCACATTTGCTAATTGGCTTTTAAGTGTACGAACTTCCCCTGCAAAAACAAGTGGCGGATAATTTTTCAACTCTGAAAGAACTTTATTTAGTTCATCTTGGTTAGGATAAGTTGGTTGTTGTAAAATTGGTTTTTTTCTCCAACTTGATGGACTCCATATACTCATAATAAAACCTTCGCTTAAATAATTTTTGAAATACTATCTAAAAAGAACTAAAAAAGATATAACTACATAATATAAAAGCTTTTTTTATGCTTAAATTAGTATAATTCATCAAATATTACAATGTATTGGAAACTATATGGATTTTAACTATTTTGACATCGTCGCTTCTATCTTTATTTTACTACTTGGCTTAAAAGGAATTTTAAACGGTTTCTTCAAAGAAATTTTTGGATTAATTGGAATTATTGGTGGTATATTTTTAGCATCTAGAGTTGGAAATGAAGTTGGACAGATTATGAGTGATGTGATTTTCAAATTTGAAAACACATCTGCCATCTCGTTTACAGGTTTTTTAACTACTCTTGCAATTTTTTGGTTATTTATGATTCTTGTTGGGCAAATATTTAAAAAATTAAGTGCGATAAGTGGACTTGGACCTATTGATAGAGTTCTTGGATTTATTTTTGGAGCTAGTAAGTTTTTTCTAATAGCAGCTGTAATCGCACATGCTGCATATAATGTTAAAGCTGTAAAATCTACTATTGACGATAATTTATCTACAAGTGTTTTATTTCCTATTTTAGTTGAAGTTGGTGGAATAATAATGAAACTAGATCCTGTTGAAATTTCAGAAAAAATTGAAAGTACAACAGAAACGGTTCAAACTAAAGTACTCTCAACAATAAAAAATTCAACTCAAAAAATTGTTGAAGAAACAAAACAACAACTTAAGGATGTGATGCCTGAGCAAACTAAAAATATAGATGGAGGAAAATAGATGTCCCAAGAGATAAACTTTAATGAAAAAATAGTTGATTATACAGAACTGTTAAATGAATTTAAAAATTTACTTAAAAAAAATAATCTTAAATTCACTATTCAAAGAGAAGCAATATTAGAAACTTTATATGGTTCTGATGAACACTTGACTCCAGAATCTCTTCATAGATTGATGCAAGAAAAGTTTCCTAATTTAAAGATTGGAATAGCAACAATTTATAGGACTTTAGTTTTACTTGAAGAATCTAATATGGTTACATCTTTATCATTTGGTTCAGCAGGAAAAAAATATGAGTTGGGAGCTAAAGAGCATCATGATCATATGATATGCACAAACTGTGGAAGTATCACAGAGTTTGTTGATGAGGAGATAGAAAAAAGACAACATATAATAGCTAATGAGCTAGGCTTTAATATGAGTGACCATTCAATGCAAATATATGGTATTTGCAAAAACTGTAAAAATAAATAAAAGGAAATTAATCTATGGCATTTGAAAATAAATTTATCCAACAAAGAATCGAGAAAGCAAAACTACTACAAAGTGAGGGGGTAAATCCTTACTCAAACAATTCAAAAAGAAATACAACTGTTAAAAAATACATTAATGTAAATTCTGATATTGCTGAAAAAGAGAATAAAAGAGATGAACATCGTATTTATACGGTAAGTGGTAGAATTAAGCTACTTAGAATTATGGGAAAAGCTAGTTTTTTCCAACTTGAAGATGAAACTGGCACACTTCAAATATATATAGCAAGAGATAACCTTCCTGAAGGATTTTATAACACTGTATTTAAAAAATTAATTGAAGTTGGTGATATTGTAGAAGTAACTGGTTACCCTTTTATTACTGGTAAAGGTGAGCTTTCACTTCATACATCTGAATTTAAACTATTAACCAAAGCTATCGCTCCTCTACCTGAAAAATTTCATGGTGTTACAGATAAAGAGATTAGATATAGAAAAAGGTATCTTGACCTTATTATGAATGCTGAAGTTCGTAAAACATTTCAAATCCGTTCAAAAGTTATCTCACTTACTAGAAGATTCTTTGAAGATAAAGGCTTTTTAGAGGTTGAAACTCCGATGATGCACCCAATTGCAGGTGGAGCAAATGCTAAACCATTTGTTACTCATCATAATGCTTTAGGTATTGATAGATATTTAAGAATTGCACCTGAACTTTATTTAAAAAGATTAATAGTTGGTGGTTTTGAGGCTGTATTTGAAATTAACCGTAACTTTAGAAATGAAGGTATGGATGCAACACATAACCCAGAATTTACATCTATTGAATTTTATTGGGCATATAAAACTTATAAAGATTTAATAGAGATTACAAAAGAATATTTTAAATATCTTTTTGAGCATTTAGATCTTCCGATTATTTTACCTTATGGTGATATAGAGGTAAATTTTGAAAACTTCCAAGAGATTCCACTTATTGAATCGTTAACAACTATTGGTGGTGTACCAGCTGATATTACAAATGATAAAGAGAAGATAGTTACATACTTAAAATCTAAAAATATAACTGTAAAACCAAATATGAATCTTGGTCAACTTCAAGGTGAACTTTTTGATGAATATGTTGAAGAGAAACTAATAGATCCTACATTTATTACAGAATATCCAGTTGAAATATCTCCACTAGCTAGAAGAGATGATAATAATCCAGAAATTACTGAAAGATTTGAACTATTTATAGCTGGTCGTGAAATTGCAAATGCCTTTAGTGAGTTAAATGATCCAATAGATCAATATAATAGATTTAAAGGTCAAGTTGATGCCAAAGAAGCTGGTGATGATGAAGCACATGAGATGGATGAAGATTTTATTGAAGCATTAAGTTATGGTATGGCACCTACTGCTGGACAAGGGATAGGGATTGATAGACTTGTTATGTTATTAACTAATGAACATAGCATTAGAGATGTACTATTATTTCCAGCTATGAAACCATTAAACAGTGAAGATGCGAACGAAGAGGAGATATAGATGGCAAGACCTAAAGCTACAAACAATAAGGTCGAGATAAATTCAAAAAGATATATAGTTTCAAAAACTGATGCTGATGGTATTATTCAATATGGAAATGATTACTTTACAGAGATTTCTGGATATAGCGAAGAGGAACTTATTGGGAAATCTCACAATATTATTAGACACCCTGATATGCCTAAACTAGCATTTAAAATGATGTGGGATAGAATCAGCAAGGGCGATAACTTTATCGCTGTTGTAAAGAATCTTACAAAAGATGGAAGTTACTATTGGGTAATTACAGATTTTGAACCAAAAATGGATTCTATTACAAATGAACCAGTATCTTATACTGCATTTAGAAAAGCAGCTCCTCAAAAAGTTATTAATAAGATAGAACCTATATATAAAAAACTTTTAGAGTTAGAAAATGAGGGTGGGATGAAAGAGAGTGAAAAATTCCTTCGTGAATTTTTAGATGAAAAAAATACTACTTATGATAAATATATAAATGATGTTGTTGGTAATAATGGTTTATTTAAAATATTTTTCACAGCTATGAAGAAAATATTTTCTTAAGGATATCTTTTGGATTTAAAAACAGCAATAACAAATGAAAATATAAACTTACCAGATAATTTCTTTTATAATGTTCAAAAATATAAAGAGCATCTTTTTAAATGGAATAAGATTCATAATATAACAGGGGCTAGAGATGAAAACAAAGTTGATGGTTTTATCTATGATGCTGTTTTCCCAGTGAGTTTTTTACCAAAGAAAAAAACTCTTCTTGATATTGGTACTGGTGCAGGATTCCCTGGTATGATTCTAGCAATTGCTCTTCCTGATACAAAAGTAACTTTGGTTGAACCCTTAAAAAAAAGAGCTTCATTTTTACAATTTATAAAAGCTGACTTAGGTCTTGATAATGTAACAGTTGTTAAAAAAAGAGTAGAAGATATGCCTAGTGAGATCTTTGATATAGTAACTTCAAGAGCTGTTACAGATACAAATATGCTTTTAGAGATAAGTAAGAATCATCGTGACAAAAACTCTTTGTTACTTTTTTATAAGGGTGAAAATGTTTATGATGAAATCTCATCAGATATTAAACATAAAATTATAAAAACTAAAAATAGACACTACCTACTTCTTGAAGGAGATGATGATGATACTTAAAATTCTTTTAGTTGTTGGTGTTATTGCAGTAATATACTTTTTCTTTATTAAGAAAAAACCTTTAAAAAATAATAAAAAAGCAGATGAAACTCAACAAAGTAGTGATATGGTTGAGTGCAGTAGATGTGGAATATATGCTGAACTTAGTGATTCTATTATTAGTAACAATAAATACTACTGTTCAAAAGAATGTTTGGAAAATTCATAATGTTTATTTATGGTCATAGATTTATAAAAAGTGAATCATTTTACCATGTAGAGAGTATAGATTCTATACAAAACACTCCCCCCTCCTCTACTCTTTTTGTAGAGTTTGATGAATCAAGCTTAGATATAATTGAACATATAAGAGCCAATCAGATGATATTTTCACTTAGTGTAAAAAATATTACCGAGATTATATATGCTAGTGAGCTTGGTGCATCATTTATTGTAGTTAACAAAGATTTAGCTAAAACAGCACAAGATATTGCAAATAACTATCTTTTTGATGCAAAGATTTTAGTACATATAGATAATGAAAATGAGATTGAAAATATTGCTCTTATTGGAATTGATGGTGTCATATTTTCAAATGCTATTATAAAAACTGTATCTTAAGATGTTTTATAATCTACTATTTTTAAGTCTTGTACTTTTATCTAGTGGATGTGCTAAACATAAAATTTCTAAAACTACCACAAACTATCAAAAAACCACTAAAACAGATAAAACAACTAAATCAATATCAAATAATTATAAAACTCAAGCAATCTATAAAGAGTATAAAAAATGGGATAATACCCCATATAAATATGGTGGAAAAGATTTTCGAGGAGTTGATTGTTCTGCTCTTATACAAAGTGTATATAAAAATGCTTTTGGAATAGATATTCCAAGAACAACAATAGAACAAATAAAAGTTGGTTACAAAATCAATAAAAATTCCAATCAGTCTGGAGACTTAATTTTTTTCAAAACATCCTATAAAGACAGACATATAGGAATTATAATAGAAAAGGGTAAATTCCTACATAGCTCTAGTAAATATGGAGTTATAATTTCAAGTATTAACAATCCATACTGGAAAAGTAATTACTTACAAACAAGAAGAATTTTACCTTAAATAATCTCTCTTTTCAAATCACTTTTTAGTGATGTTAAAACCTCATAACTTATTGTTTTAGCATATTTAGATACAACTCTAGCATCATTAAATATATGTAGTTGTTCATCATCTGATATATATGAACTATTGTCCATAGAGATTCTTCCAACTAACTCTTTATCTTTTACTGTTGAAAAATTATTTGAACAAATTCTTAAAAAACCATCACCATAACCAAAATTATAATTACTTACAACACAATTTTTTTTAATTTTATAAGTAGCACCATAACCTATAAATTCACCTTTTTTCATCTCTCTTGAGGAGATTCTATCTGCATAAAGTGATAAGATAGGTTTTAAACCATAATCTTTTTCAATTGATTCTAAACATCCATAAACTGCTATCCCTACTCTAGCCATATCCTCACTGAAATCTTGATAACGAAAAAGTGATGCTGAATTAGCAGAATGAAATCTAAGATTCTCAAACCCAAATTCTAAACCCAACTCTTTTGATTTAGACTTGATATTTTTAAAGTTCTCATTTTGCCAAAACCATTCACTACTTAACTCATCAGCTGATCTATGATGAGTAAAAACTGCTTCTAAGATTAAATTTTGTTTTTTTATAAGTTCCATAGCATCTTTTAGTTCGCACATAGCAATCCCATTTCTATGCATACCAGTATCTACTTTTAACTCAACCCTAGTTAATTCTGGAAATTTTGTGATACTTTTTAAATCATTAATTGTATATCTTATTTTATTATTGTATATATTAGGAATATCTGCTAA